>JAANMY010000641.1_pt1 | contig 47933 bp, 47 predicted proteins | sample 7279691 | NCBI WGS metagenome assembly JAANMY01 (sample SAMN14094543, study PRJNA606508) | bioreactor metagenome | isolation source: A lab-scale SPAN reactor treating ammonium-rich wastewater day 388 | place: Ireland: Galway | collected 2018-02-07 | reverse complement strand
GAAGGTGAAGGCTTTAGCTTTGCCATGAAAGGCTTAGATGGTGGCCGCATCAATATCGCGACCTGCTCTATTGGTACTGCGCAGCAGGCGCTTAACACAGCGCGTAACTATATGCTGGAGCGTCAGCAGTTTGGTAAGCCACTGGCCGCTTTTCAGGCGCTGCAGTTTAAGCTGGCTGATATGGCGACCGAGCTGGTAGCCGCGCGTCAGTTAGTGCGTTTAGCCGCGTTTAAGTTAGACCAAAAAGACAGCGAAGCCACAGCGTACTGTGCAATGGCAAAACGCTTTGCTACCGATGTGGGCTTCCAGGTATGCGACCAGGCACTGCAACTGCACGGTGGTTACGGCTACATTAAAGAATACCCGCTGGAGCGGCATTTCCGCGATGTACGCGTGCATCAGATTTTGGAAGGCACCAACGAAATTATGCGGCTGATTATTGGCCGGCGTTTACTGGATGAAGCCGCTGGCGACATTCTGTAAGTAGCAGATGAATATAAACTGGGGGAACAGGATTGTTCTAAGCCGACCGTTGGAGGCCATGGATGGCCGGAGTCGAGCCCCAGGGACGGTTTATGGCGTGTCGGTGTGGACAATGCTGTTTCACCGGGCACGCTGCATAAACTACGCCCAAATCAGGAGACAATAATGGCTCAATTAAAACTGGAAAAACGCGGCCACACGGCGCTGATTACCATGTCTAACCCGCCGGCCAATACCTGGACGGCAGAAACCTTAACCCAGCTGCGTGATGCGGTTAAAAGTCTGGACGAAGATAAAAATATCTACGCCTTGGTTATTACCGGCGAGGGTGAAAAGTTTTTCTCAGCCGGTGCCGATCTAAAGCTGTTTGCCGACGGCGACAAAGCCGTGGCCAGCGATATGGCGCGCATTTTTGGCGAAGCCTTTGAAACCTTAAGCGCCTTTCGTGGTGTGTCGATTGCCGCTATTAACGGCTACGCCATGGGCGGTGGTTTAGAAGTGGCCCTGGCCTGTGATATCCGTATCGCCGAGCAGCAGGCGCAAATGGCGCTACCAGAAGCTAAAGTGGGCTTGTTACCCTGCGCCGGCGGCACGCAAAACCTGGCCTGGTTAGTGGGCGAGGGCTGGGCCAAGCGCATGATTCTATGCGGCGAGCGTATCGGCGCAGAAAAAGCGCAGCAAATTGGCCTGGTAGAAGAAGTAGTGGCAACCGGTATGGCACTGGAAAGTGCGCTGGCGCTTGCCGACAAAGTGGCCGAGCAAAGCCCGTCGTCAGTGACCGCTTGTAAGCTACTTATTCAAAAAGGCCGCAGCGGCACTATGCAAAGTGCATTGCCACTGGAGCGTGAGCTGTTCGTTGGCCTGTTTGATACCAAAGATCAGGTAGAAGGTGTGCAGGCGTTTTTAGAAAAACGTAAAGCTAACTGGGTGAACGGCTAATGAGCGGCGCGAATGAGGTGGTGCTGTATCAGGAACTGAGCGCACAAAACGGCAAAAAAATCGGCGTTGCTACGCTTAACTCAGAAAAGTCACTGAACGCGTTAAGCCTGCCGATGGTGGAGTCATTACTGCCTAAGCTGCAAGCCTGGCAGAGCGATAACAGCATCAGCATGGTATTGCTGCAAGGCATGGGGGATAAAGCCTTTTGTGCCGGTGGTGACATTCGTGATTTATACAAAGCCATGCTGGATAAACCCGGTGAATACGCACCCTATGTGGAAGAGTTTTTCACCAAAGAGTACACGCTGGATTATCTGATCCACACCTTTGGCAAGCCGGTGCTGGTGTGGGGTAACGGCATAGTGATGGGCGGTGGTTTAGGCTTAATGGCTGGCGCGTCGCACCGGGTGGTAACAGCCACTAGCCGTATAGCGATGCCGGAGATGGCGATAGGCTTGTACCCCGATGTCGGCGCCAGCTGGTTTTTAAACCGTATGCCGGCCGGTTGTGGCTTGTTTTTGGGTTTAACCGGCGCTTCTATTAACGCCGCCGATGCCAAGTTTATTGGCCTGGCCGACCATTTTTTACTGCATGAGCGCAAAGATGCGCTGCTGGAAAAACTGTTAAGCATTAACTGGGGTGAAACCATAGCGCTTAATCAGCAAAAATTAAGCGATCTGTTGCGTAGCGAAGAAGATCAGTGCCGCACCCAGATGCCACTGAGTAATATCCGCCCGCATCAAAGTGCTATTGAAGCCTTAGCGCAACATCACAGTTTGCAAAGTGCTATCAGTGCTATTAATGCTATGCAGGGCGAGGATAAATGGCTGCAAAAAGCCAAAGAGTCACTGGCTTACGGCAGCCCCATTACCGCGCACATTGTGTTTGAGCTGTTAAAACTGGGCCAAAGCAAGATACTGGCCGACAGCTTCCGGCTCGAGCTGGGCTTAAGTGTACAGTGTGGCAAGCTGGGCGAGTTTACCGAAGGCGTACGCGCGCTGTTAATGGACAAAGATTTACAGCCAAAATGGCAATACAAAACCGTAGATGAGGTGCCACAAAGCGTCATTGATGAGCTGTTTCGCTCGCCATGGACTGCCAACGAGCACCCGCTGCGCGAACTGGGCCAGCTGGATAACTAATTAGGAGTTAATATGGCGAAGGTTGCATTTATAGGCTTAGGCAATATGGGTGGCCCTATGGCCATTAACCTGGTAAAAGCCGGCCATGCCGTTACGGCATTTGATTTATCGGCAGCGGCACTGGCACAGGTTAAGGCAGAGGGCGCAGCGGTTGCGGCCACTGCCATCGAAGCGGTGAAAGGCGCCGAGTTTATTATCTCTATGCTGCCAGCCGGTAAGCATGTACTGGGCCTGTATTTAGGCGAGCAGGGCGTAGCGGCACATATCAGTAAAGATGCGCTGGTGATTGACTGTTCGACCATCGATGCCGACAGCGCGCGTAAAGTGGGTGCTGGCCTTGCGGCACAGGGCATTGCCTTTATCGATGCACCGGTATCTGGCGGTGTCGGTGGCGCCAAAGCTGGTACTTTAACCTTTATTGTCGGTGGCGAAGCTGCGCATTTTGAGCGCGCTAAAACTGTGCTTGGCAATATGGGTAAAAACCTGTTTCACGCCGGCGCTGTGGGCGCAGGCCAGGTGGCGAAGATTTGCAACAATATGCTGCTGAGTATTTTAATGGTCGGTACCTCTGAAGCGCTGCAAATGGGTGTCGATAACGGCCTGGACCCGAAAGTGCTGTCAGATATTATGCTGAAAAGCTCTGGCCGTAACTGGACGCTGGAACTGTACAACCCCTGCCCGGATGTGATGGAAAACGTACCATCTTCCAATGGTTATCAGGGCGGCTTTATGGTCGATTTAATGGCAAAAGATTTAGGCCTGGCACTGGAAGCGGCGATGCAAAGCAACAGCAGCACGCCAATGGGCGCACTGGCGCGCAGCCTGTACGTGGCGCACCAGCGGGCCGGCAATGGCAAACTGGATTTTTCCAGCATTTTTAAACTGTTTGCCAAAACCAATTAAGTTGAATTAACACGCAAGTACTCCGAATATTTTCTCCGGGACACGCCGTAAATACGTCCCTGTAGGCTCGTGTTTTTCGTCCCTGAAAAACACGGTCCCGGTAGAAAAATTCTACGCACTTGCTCATATCACAGTATTAAGCGAGTACGGATGTACTTTTTTCAGCGACCGTTGGAGGCCATGGATGGCCGACAAATTCGTCAGGAACGAATTTGGACAGCGTAGCTGGCCCGTAGGGTAAACGTTCGGAAGACGTTTACAATTCGAGCCCCAGGGACGGCTTGTGGCGTGTCGCAGAAAAAATGTACGCAGTAATCGCGATGTCGGAGAAAGTCAGATGAACCTGCAAAACAAAACCATCGTTATCACTGGTGGGGCACAAGGCTTAGGCCTGGAAATGGCCCGCATGTGTGCAAATGAAGGCGCCAAACTGGCACTAATCGATATGAATGCTGATCAGTTGGCTGCCGCCAAAGCCGAGCTGGGCAGTAAAACCACAGTACAAACTTACATTGCCAACGTAGCAAACGAACAGCAGGTAGAAGAAACCTTTGCCCAAATCGACAACGATTTTAACGGCATCGACGGCCTGATTAACAACGCCGGCATTTTACGTGACGGCCTGCTGCTGAAATACAAAGACGGCGAGCTGCAAAGCAAGATGTCACTGGCACAGTTCCAGTCGGTGATTGATGTCAACCTAACCGGTGTATTTCTGTGTGGCCGCGAAGCCGCCGCAGCTATGGTAAAACGTGGCACTAAGGGCGTGATTATTAATATGTCCAGCGTAGCGCGGGCCGGCAATATGGGCCAAACCAACTACGCCGCCTCTAAAGCCGGTGTAGTGGCGATGACCGTCACCTGGGCGCGTGAGCTGGGCCGCTTTGGTATTCGTGTTGGTGCTATTGCACCGGGTGTTATCCGCACCGCCATGACCGATGCGATGAAGCCAGAAGCGCGTGACCGGTTAGAGAAAATGAAACCGGTAGGGCGTTTAGGTGAAGCCAGTGAAATTGCTCATACCGCTAAATATATATTCGAGAACGATTTCTTCACCGGCCGCGTGGTAGAGATTGACGGCGGCATCAGTATGTAAGCCGTTGTGACGTTGTGATAAAAAAGACGCTGCGGCGTCTTTTTTGTATGCTAGCTTAGCCAATAATAAAAACGAACAACAGGGAACCTACCATGAAAACCAGCCTGCTGCTTAGCACACTGCTATTAACACCCATGCTTGTAACGCCAACCTTTGCCCTGGCAGATGACAAAGCCGAACTTACTGCCCTTTTAGCTGAGTTTTTAGACGGTGCCACCCGCAACGATGCTGCCATTCACAACAAATACTGGGCCGACGAGCTTATCTACACCAGCTCCGGTGGCACACGTTTTGGTAAAGCCGAGCTGATGCAAAGCGTAACCAGCCGCGGCCTGTTAAAAGCAGACGAAATTGAAACAGTGTACGACAGTGAAAACGTGCGCATTATGCAGTACGGTGACACTGCCGTAGTCGCCTTTGTGCTGGTAGCAAGAGCTGGCGTTAATAGCAAACGCTATTTAAACAGCGGCACCTTTGTGCGCAAAAATGGCCAGTGGCAGGCAGTGAATTGGCAAGCCACAGTTAAAGCTGAGTAGGGCGCATGCACTTTCTACTCAGCTAAGGCACAGCGCCGGATCATTTGACACCGGCGCTTGGGAAGGCCTCAGAACGATAAGCGAACGCCTACATTCAAGGTGGTGATTTTTCCGTACTCGTAGCCGGTGATCAGCGCGAAGTTGGGATGAAAATGCCAGCGTCCGTTCACACCAATCAGAACGTCGGACTCGAAAGGATCTGAACCGCTGGACGCGACACCACCAATCGCAGTGTAACGCGCATGGCCCTGCAGATGTATAGTCGGCGTTGCTGCCCAGATAACGCCAAGCTCCGCACCAGGGCCGCTATCGTCAGCATCGACATCCAGATTGAAACCTGCAGCGCGCGCATCCTTGAACTCAAGCTGATCAAGGCTTAGCCGACCGTAGTAAGCCAGGCTTTCCGACACAGGGTATTGGTAACCTACGCCAATACGCCAACGCACCACGTCGTACTCACCTGCAACCGTGTCGGCGCCGCTGCGGATCTCAAGCTCCTGGCCAAGTGAGGCATACTCGCCAAACAGGTGCATCTGCTCTGAGAACTGCCACGCCCCGCCAATAAATGCACCACCATCAGCATCGCTTTCAATATCAAGTGGCACACCGCCAGTAACTGCGCCGGATGTCTCAATGTCGTTAACAAAGCCGCCGACAATACCGCCTTCGATGTAGGTAAGGCCAATATCTCTTGCATGCGCCATCGCCGGTCCAGCCAACGATACCGCAATCACTGCCATAATCATTCCGTTTTGCTTCGACATTTGTGTACCCTTGATTCTGAAAAAAAGCGTTTTGCCGTATTCGCCGTAAGCGATTTCATTGGCGTTGGCGTCTTTAACGTATGACCGCAACACCTGGATCAATATAGTCTGCTCGTTCGATTCAATCAAAGTGCTACTTTGCTTAGAACGACCTGTTGGATGGTGAAGTGATTGCTAAGTTGGTTGCTAGCTGCGAGTTGGTCAGCGGTGCCCACGAGCTTGAGCTTAGACTGACCGATAGCCTGATTAACGGCTTGAATAATTAAAATAAAAAGTGAAAACAGCGCTGTTACCGCCACTTTTTATTTGTACACTGACGATACGTTTTTCAGAAGGTAACCTAAGATGGAAATCCATCTCGATGATTTATCCGGCGGTGAAGTTATTGCTTTACTACATGAACACCTGGCCGATATGTACGCCACCTCACCGCCAGAGAGTGTGCACGCATTGGATGTCGACGCGCTAAAAGCCAGTAATATCCGTTTTTTCAGTGCCTGGCAGGATGGTGAATTAGCCGGCTGTGTTGCCATTAAAGCACTGGATAGCCAATTGGCCGAGCTAAAATCAATGCGTACTGCAACAGCTTTTCGCGGTCAGGGCGTAGGGCAGGCGTTATTGCAGTTTGTTATCGACCATGCCAAAGCCCAGGGTTTTAGTGCGCTTAATTTGGAAACCGGTACGCAAGACTACTTTGCTCCGGCCAGAAATTTGTACCGTAAGTTTGGCTTTACCGACTGCGGCCCTTTTGGCCAGTATAAACCAGACCCAAACAGCCATTTTATGACGCTAAGCTTGCGCGACTAAAAACTTCTGAGCCAAAAGGAGAGCCCAATGCACTTTTTGCTGATCTATGACACCGCACCGGATTACCTGCAACGGCGCGCTGAGTTTCGTTCAGCGCATCTGGCGCTAGCCTGGCAAGCGGCACAGCGCGGCGAATTGCTGCTAGGCGGCGCCGTCGGCGAGCCTGCAGACAGCGCACTGCTGCTGTTTAGCTGCGACAGCGCCGATATCCCCGCCAACTTTGCCAAAGCAGACCCTTATGTACTCAACGGCCTGGTAACGCGCTGGCAGGTTAAACCCTGGCATACGGTAGTAGGCGAGGGCGCGGCTAACCCGGTAAAGCCATAATCGCCGGATCACTCAGTTTTCCTGTCAGCTAAATGCGGCTTGGGCAGCATGGTTTGATGTAACACTGCAAAAATTACGATGCCGCCGGGTTTAACGGCGTAATAAACAACATGTTCGTGGTGGGCAAAGCTGTAAGCGGTTTTTCTCACATCTGGCCGGGTTTTTCCCATTAACGGATTTTCAGCCAGTAGCTGAGCCGTTTTATGCAGGCTCTCAAGATATTTTACTGACTGCGCTTTACCCCATTGCTCCAGCGTATATCTTTGAATATCAATAAGATCTGCCGTGGCTGCCGGCGTCAGCTTATACATTGTTAATGTATTTTCCGGCCATAAGCTCGTTAAAGAAGCTGTTCCCATCTACCAATAACGCTTCGTTATCAGCCTCCGCCGCTCTTAACTTCAGTAGGTTAAGTTTTAGCTTGTCGATAGCGTCATACTCATCCATCGAGATCACCACAGCAACAGGCTTACCGTTGCGGCTTATTTGCACTGGCTCTTTTTGTGCTTTAAGCAGCAGCTCACCAAAATGCGTTTTGGCTTCATTTGCGCTAAGCGATTTCATCAGTATTCACCTCGTTAACCTGTGGCCTGCCACACTTCGGCCAATATAGCCTAATCGTTCGATTCAATCAAAATGCATGAAGTGTGGTGGCACGTTAAAACAGCATTGACGGGTAAAACCAAACAGGTTCCAATCGTAGCCAATAACTATATGGATAGACCATAGTCCGCAGATTAAGGAGCAGTAATGCTGGTAAAGGGAAAAATAACCCAGTGGGATGATGATAAAGGCTTTGGTTTTATTCAGCCGCTGCTAAAAGGCGAGCGGGTGTTTGTGCATATAAAAGCGCTGCAAAACCGTTCGCGCCGTCCGGTGATTGGCGAAGTAGTAACCTACTCGATAGGTAAAGATAAGCAAGGCCGCTTGCAAGCGCAGGGGGTAACCTTTGCCGGTGAGAAACGCAAAATTAAAGCTGCAAAAAGCGCGTCAAATGCGCCTTTACTGCTGGTGCTATGTTTTGCCGCTGGCTTGGCGCTGACAGTATGGCTGGGTAAGCTGCCGCTGTATGTACTGGCAGCTTATCTGCTGCTAAGTCTGTTTACCTTTCTGGTGTACTGGCTGGATAAGCGTAAAGCCCAGGCCGGGCATTGGCGTACGCCGGAGTCGACGTTACAGCTGTTAGCGCTGCTTGGCGGCTGGCCGGGGGCTTTGCTGGCGCAAGGTTATTTGCGGCATAAATCACAAAAACGGCCGTTTTTGGTGCTGTTTTGGTGTGCTGTAGTGGCAAACCTTACCGCACTTAGCTGGGCAGCAGCACAGCCGCTGCCATCGTTACCAGTCTGGCTATAATTTGTACTGCTTGCTGCTACATTTTAGGATCTAAGCTGTCAGCAGCAGCGTACAACTTTTACCCCTGTCACAACGGAGCCTGACTATGCCTTACCATCGTGTAGAACATTTAAACCATCAGGATGTGCGTATTAATGAGCTTGTGGTGCATTCTTTTGAAATGGGCGTTTATCTGGTAGAAGCCGACTACGACGGCCGCCGGGCGTTTTTGGTCGATGACGCCAATAAACCGCAGCGTTTTAACAGTGTAGAGCAGGTAAAGCAGGCGCTGGACCGCTGCACTATTTATCAGGCGTACTTAGTGCACCAGTCGGCCTATGACGAAATGTGTGGCGGCCCGGATAAGGTGGATAACACCTTAAAAGTGCCGCTGTATGTGCAGGGTGTTGCCTGAGTTAACGAATGGCCTGGTACAGCCGTTGCCACATGGCGGCATTTTGCTGCTTTAATGCCGCGGCTTTGGCTTTAACTTCGGCGCTTAACGTCGCTTTGTTATCAAGCAGCTGCTGTAATGCGGCCAATAGGCTTTGTTCGCTAAGCTCTGCCACGCAGTAATCGCCCATGGCAAAATCAGACATCATGGCGTGGTATTTATGGCTCCAGCTGGTGGCGATGCAGGGCACACCCTGGCTTAACGCATTGACCGCGCCGTGAAAGCGTGAGCTTACCGCCAGCTCTGCGTTACCAATAAAAGCTTTTACCGCCAGTGGATCTTCAATTTGCACTATGGTGCAGGGTGCTTTGGCAGCGATTTCAGCGCAAAGCTCGGCATCTTCTTTGCCTTCATGGTTTACCAGCACACATTGCAAGCCCTCGGCGGCCAGCTTATTGGCGGCAGAGGCAAAGGCGTTAATGTAATCAGCCCGCTGCTGCTCGGCGCCGGCATGGTTAAATTTTGACACCACTTTATTGTTGGGAATAAGCGCTGCATAGGGGCCGGTCAGCTGCGGAATTTCATCATTGGCGCGTGGCGTTAAGCTGATGGTGAAGTCTGGCGTGAGCACGACGGAGTCGGGCAGGTTAGCCACGCAGCTTTGCAAATGCTGCAGTGATACCGGATCGCGCACAAATATCAGCCGGGCGTGCTGAATAATATCGCGCATCGCCGCTTTGCTGTCTTCGCTGTTAAAAGGGCCAAAGGCTTGCGGCATAAACACAAAGGGTTTACCGGCTTTGGCAAAACGCACCACTTCTTTGGCGGTGTTTTGCAAAAAGCGCAGCGGCCACTGGTCGCCATAGGCAAAGCCACTGGCTTCCAGCACTAAATCTACCTGGCGCTCGCTTACCATGCCGTAGCGGATAAACAGCCGCTGCACGGCGCCGGGTAATTTACCAATCAGCGGCGTTAAATCCAGCGCGCCGCGGCGAAACGACAGCTTTTGCCAGGCGCCTAAACGGGCGCGCTCGACATAAGGCAGGTTAGGGCCGGGTGATAATACCAGCTCTATGGGTTGCTTCAGGCCTTTTAAACCTTCCAGGCAAGCCAGTAGCATTAAATAGGCGCCCTTATTGCGAAATTGCACGCCCTTAATTTCAACAAACAGTGGTTTGCTCATAATAGCCCTTATCAGCTTGGTTGCCGGCGTGCCCGTATCAGTTGCCATAACTGGCTGCGGGTACTTTTGGCAAAGAATAAAAAGAAAAACGAGGCATAAGCATAAGAAATCAGCGTCGCCCAGGCCGCGCCAACTATGCCCATAGTGGGAATAAGCCAGAGGTTTAACCCAACATTAAGCGCGGCGCCCACTGTGTGGCTTAACAGTGACAGTGGCTCTTGCTCAGTGATAAGCAAATGCTGGCTGATTAAATAGCGTACAAAAATAAAACAGCCGGCCCAGATATGAATGCGCAGCACCTCAATTGCGCCAGCAAAGGCGTCACCAAACAGCAGGCTGACAATCCAGGGCGACAGTAGCGACATCACCACCGCGATGGCAAAGGCCATGGCAAAAAACAGCAGCGCAAAGCGGCGCAGCTTCAGATAATAAGGTGTCCAGCCTTGCTGGTGAGCGCGGATCATATCCGGGTAATAACGCGCGGCTAAGGTGGCCGGGAACACATACCACAGCTCAGATAAACGGCTGGCAGCGGCATAAATACCGGCCTGCTCGGTGCCGGCGATTGAGCCTATCATTACAATGTCGATTTTCAGGTAAATAACCGAGACGATGCCAGACACCCAAAGCCAGGCAGAGCGTTTAAGCAGCTGTTTTGCCTGCTTAAGATTAAACCAGCGCGGGTGATAGGCCGGCCAGCGCGCTTCGCCTGCTTGGTAGGGCTGGTGTTTGCGCCGGTACAGCAGATACTGCGCCATACCGACCACAAAAAACTCAATGCCGGTAAGCAGCAGTAAGCTGGCAATACCAAAGCCGCTGTATAACAGCGAGAGCTTAGCAGCAAAGCTAAGCAGGGAGATGGCCGACTTCACATAGGCTACGCTACGAAAAGTGCCCTGATAATTTAAGTAAAACTCGAACAGTAAAAAACCAAAAAAAGCCTGCAGTAAAAACAGCACCGGAATAGCAATGGCGGTATTGCCGTCAAACATGGCGGGGTATAACAGATAAAATGCCAGCAGCATCAGGCTGCCGCCGAGTAAACCCAGCAGCAGGCGCATACTAATGGCGCTGTACAGCATGGTCATGGCATCAACGCCGTTCTCATGTTTTACCATCTGCCGCACGACAACGTTATTCAGCCCTAAGCTGGTCATGGGTACCAAAAAGGCACTCCAGGCCATCACAATCGAATACACGCCCAGCTCGCTGGCACCTAACATGCGGGCAACAAATACAGTAAGTACAGCGCCGGCGGCCAGTTTTACGACTTTATCGCCCAGCATAGCTGTAGCGCGGGCCAGCAGAATTTTTTTCAGCAGTTTCACTACTTTACAACCCTAGGAAAAGTGCGGTGCAGTCGCTTGTGGCGCAGGTGCGAAATGATACGCCAGATATGCTGCAGCAGATATAGGTAAGCGCCGAACAACAGCAAAAATAACAGCAGCATTAACCAGTCTGGCAGCAGCAGGTATTCAGCAATAATACCGATAGAAGCAAAAATACAGGCCAGTGCAGTAATAAGCGCCAGTGACTCACGTGAGCTTAGCCCGAGTCGCAGTGAAATATGGTGCAAATGCTCGCGGTCAGCCTGAAACGGCGATTGGCCCTTGCGAATGCGCCTGACCATAATGGCAATCATGTCCATTAGCGGTATGGCGATGATCCAAAGTGCCGTGACCGGGCGAAAGCTGGCGCTTTCACTTTGGGTGCCGATAATCAGTAGCCAGATCACCGACAGGCCAATTAACATACTGCCGGCATCGCCCATAAAAATACGCCGGCCGGGGATCAGGTTCAGGTTGCAGGCCAGGTAGGGTAATAGCGCCAGTGCTAACAGCAGCGCCAGCACCGCATATTCCTGTTGCCCCCACAGCGCCATAAAAATAGCAATGGTGCTAAAGCTGACCAGGCTTAGCATACCGGCCAGACCATCAATGCCGTCGGTCATATTAAAGGCATTAATGGCAGCAATAACGGCAATCAGTGTAACGGGTAAGCCCAATACACCCAGCTCTATTACGCCAAAGCCAAATAAATTACCCAGACTGGCCAGGTGTAAATCCAGCGCGTAGGTCATCGCCAGCCCCACCAGCGTTTGCACGGCCAGACGTAGCTTTACGCTTAAATCCAGGTAATCATCAAATACGCCAAGTAGCACAATAACGCCGCTGCAAGCCAGATAATACAGCGGTTGTATGTTGCTGTCGGCAAACAGCAGCAACGCCAGCGCCAGGCCGCAATAGGTGGCAATACCACCAATTAATGGCACCGCGCCCTGATGCTGCTTGCGCCCGCGCGGGATATCCACCAGACCAACGCGAACCGACAGCGGGTACAAGACTAAGATGGCTAGGGCAGAGGCGACAAAGGCACTAAGGTAAAGCATAGTATGTTCAGGCATTTAGCTATCCTGTTGCTGGTAAAACAGTAGTGATATTCAGCCGGGCGTCAGCTATTACAGGTTATATCTGTGTGCGTTACGTGTGTTACACACTGCTGCTATAAACTAAGTGTTTTTTTTATTAACAACAAGTATTGTACACAGCCGCGTCGGCTGTCAGGATGAAATTTAAGCGTGCAAAGCCATAATCTTAATCTTCTTATTGTCAGCAATATGGGGCCTAAGCCGTCCAGCCCGTTTCAGGGCAAGTTTGTCCACAACCAGGTATGGGCGCTTGCTGCGCTGAATCCTGCGTATCATTATATGCGTTGGCACAGTGACTCCCGGCTGAATAAAGTGCTGAAATACCCGGTGTTCCTGCTGGATTTTATCTGGCGCTTTGTGCTGACCCGCCGCCGCTTTGATATTATTCACGTGCACTTTTTTTATCCGACCATTTATTTGGCATTACTGTACAAAGGCGTGCGTAACCGCCAGGTAAAAATTGTCGTGACTTGTCATGGCAGTGATATTTATAAATACCAGCCGCCGGGCAAGCTATACCGTTGGTGCGCGGCTAAAGTCGATCAGTGGATTTTTGCCAGCAAGGCGCTGGCACAGCATTTTAGTTTGCCGGTAGCAAATAAGCAGGTACTGCCGGCGGGCATTAGCGAGCTGTTTCGCCAGGCCGACAGGCTAAGTTATCAGGATAAGAGCATAGATCTGTTGTATGTCGGCAGTTTAGATCAGAATAAAGGCATGGACCGGCTACTGGCGCTGTTACCGTCGCTGAACGATAAAAAAGTGGTAGTAGCCGGCAGCGGCCCCTGGCTTACGCGCTTACAACATGCGGCGCAGCAGTTTCCCAATGTGTTAGTGGTGGGGCCGAAAGACACGGCAGCGCTTAAGCAGCTGTATTGCCAGGCGCGTTGTTTTATCAGTCTGTCGCGCCATGAAGCCTTTGGCCTGGTGATGGCGGAGGCGATGGCTTGCTACACACCAGTGATTGCTACCGACACTGACGGTGCCCGCGAGCAAGTGCAACATGGCATCAATGGCTTATTGGTTAGCCAGCAGGGAGAGGAAACCGAAGTCATCGCCAGGCTTAGCTCGGCGTTACAGCAGTTTTTTAGCTTGTCCGAGCAGCAGTATCAGCTGCTGCAGCAGCAAGGGCGCAGCAGTGCCGAACAATACCTGCTGGGGCAGGTGGTAACAGAATTACAGCACGTTTATCAGAGAGTGATGTTATGAGTGATGCCAAAGCGGCAACAGTAAGTGGCCAGATTGCGCAAGTGAGCATAGGGCCGGTACAGGTATCCGCCTTTAACGACATGCAGCAGTTGCTGCAGTTTATTGTCGGTGACGACGGCAAGGTGTTTGCCGGCTCTGCCATTGCGATTAACCCGGAAAAAGTATTAACCGCTATGCGTGAACCGATTATCAGTGAAGTGATCCGCGCCGCCGATATTCGCTACGCCGATGGTATCGGTGTGGTAAAAGTGATGCGAAAACGGCTGAATAAACAAGTGCAGCGTATCCCAGGCTGCGAGCTGTGGCAGCAACTGATGCTGCGGGCGGCCACATATCAGGTGCCGGTTTTTATTGTTGGCGCTAAGCCCGAGGTAAACCAGCAAACGGCAGCTAAACTGCGCAGCCAGCAGGTAAACCTGGTGGGAGCGGTTGATGGCTATTTTAGCGATGAAGCGGCGTTAATTGCGCAAATTAAACAAAGCGGTGCCCGCATTGTCAGTGTGGCGATGGGGTCACCCAAACAAGAGCTGTTAATTCAGCGCATCCGCGCTCAGTATCCTGATTGCTTTTACATGGGCGTGGGCGGTACCTATGATGTGTTTACCGGCAATGTGAAACGGGCGCCGGCGCTTTGGTGTAAGCTGAATTTAGAGTGGGCCTACCGTTTATTGTCGCAGCCCAGCCGTATTGGCCGCCAGCTGGGGTTAGCCCGTTATTTATGGTGGTATTGGACCGGTAAAATTTAATGGCGCAGGTGTGTTGAAATGACAACTTCGAACTTTCCGCTGATCAGTGTCTATATGCCCACCTATAACCGGGTGCAAATGGCAATACGGGCGATTGAGTCGGTATTAGCGCAGGATTACCCTAAGCTGGAATTACTGGTGGTAGATGATGCCTCCAGCGATGATACCTGGCAGGTGTTAACCAATAAGTATATTAACGACGAGCGGATCCGCTTTTTTCGTCAAAGTACCGGTCAGGGCGCCTGTGCCGCCCGCAACCGCGCGATTAGCGAAGCGAAAGGTGAGTTTGTTACCGGCATTGACGATGATGACGAGTTTTTACCCAACCGCTTAAGCAGCCTGTACAGCGCCTATGATGATAAATACAGCTGTGTTTGCTCGGGCTATATCTGGGATTACGGTACGGTGCAAAAGCGGCTGTTCGCCACACGGCGGGTGGTGGGGTTGGCGGAGTTATTAGATTTACACACCCTATCGAATCAGGCGCTGGTAAAGCGGGAGCGCATGCTGGCACTGGGCGGTTTTGATATTAACCTGGCGGCGTTTCAGGACTACGACATGTGGGTACGGGTGGTACAGGCTTATGGCCCGGCGCTGCGCATTGCCACACCCAGCTACAAAGTGAATGTCGGCCATGAACTGGGCCGTATTACCAACTCGCCCAAGCGGCTGGACGCGCACAAACAGTTTGTCGCTAAACACCGGGCCCAGATGAGTGAGCGTAACTTGCAAAACCAGATGTTTTACCGGCGCAGCATGGAGCAGATCCCGTTTCGCTTTACCGAGCTTATCAGCAGTTGCCGCTATGGTTTGGTAACCCTGAAATGGCGTTATTACCTTAAGCATAAACTGGGTGTGCTAAGCCGCTGGCGTATTAAGGTATTTAGTAAAGGCCTGGCCGGATTGTTTAAAAAATAATGCTAGCGAATGTGCCCAATTCAGCATTAAATCCGTCAATGCAGCCGGCGCTCGACCGGCTGTTATGCCGTCTTATACCCTGGTTTTTGCTCATCGATTGCCTGAATGGCGCCTTGCTGCAAACCCTGGGCAGCAGTTACGGCCTGGCCGCAGGCTATAAACTGCTGCTGTTATTATTGATGGCGCTAAGCCTAACCTGGCACCAGCCCAGGTTGCTGTTGGCGCTGGCCGTTGGCTGGCTGGCCTTGCTGCTAGGCCCGATGTTGCAGTGGCCGGTGTTGCCAACACGCTGGGCGCTGGCCGATCTGCAGTTGACGTTGAAACTGCTAAGCCCGCTGCTGGCGCTGGCCTACTTACATGCACTTATGCAGCGCAGCCCAGCGCAGACGGCCAAGCTGTTAAAACACAGCCTGCTAATCAGCAGCCTGGTGCTGCTGCTAAATGCGCTGGCAGGTATCGCCGGCCTGGGCTTTACTGCTTACCAGCCGCTGGAGGGCGTGGCGCAATCTTTTCTTGGCATTAAAGGCTTTTTTTACTCAACTAATGAGTTATCCGCCGTGCTGCTGGTACTGACAGCGGCCCTGCTATGTTTAAGCTGGCAGCATAAGCTACTTTACGCTTTGGTAAGTATAGGTGCGCTGCTACTGGCGCTGTCGCTACTGACCAAAACCGGGTTATTTGGCGTTATATTGCTGGTACTGTTGCTGCCGCTGCTGTTACAACAACGCCAGTTTTGGCAGGCAAAACGTAAGGTATTAGCGCTATTGGCACTGGCGGTAGCGCTGGTGCTGCTTCTGGTTATCCTAAATGGCGAGGCCTTGCTTAAACTGCTGGGTATTTACGATAAACTCAGTTTTGTTTATCAGCAGCGTGGCATCAGCGGCATAGTGTTGTCGTCGCGGGATTACTACGCCGGGCGCATCTGGCAGCTGAGTAGCGAACAATACAGCATGCTGGAACGCTTGTTGGGGGTGGGCCAGGGCGGCGTAGCGCTTTACCTGAAAAAGTATTTTGCCGAACTGGATTGGTTTGATCTGCTGGTGTTTTACGGCATTGCCGGTGTTAGCCTGTTTGGCCTGGTATTTGCCGTGTTTATCCGTCATAGCTGGCGTTTGCGTCATACAGGCATAGGGCGGGTACTGTTGCTGCTAAACCTGCTACTGCTGACAGTCTCCAGCCTGGCCGGGCATATTCTCACCTCTGGTATGCTGTGGCTGCCCTGGGCGCTGTGTAATGCATTACTGCTGCAACTTTATCAGGCTGAACATGATGAAAGATCTGCTTGAACCGCTGTTGTTTCCGCATAATCTGCTGCTGCTGGGTTTACTGGCGGCTTGCATTGGCTACCGTAAAAAAGGTTTGTGGCTATTGCTGGCGTTTTACTATCTGGCCGGCAATACCTGGCTGGCCAATCAGGTAAGGCATTGGTACAGCGGTTATGTGGCAACTTATGCCATTGCAGCCGACAGTACTACTTTATTACTGGGCTGCGGTGGCTCTGCCAGCGCCTTACCGGCCTGTGCCAAGGCCCGTATTGACACCTTAGCCGGTTTATTGCCAGAGCGTGCCAGTGTGCTGATTACCACTGAACACTGTCAGCCTTATGTTGATTATTTGCTGTCACAGCAGCGTCAGCTGGCAGTTGACTGCTTTAACGGTGGCGACAATACCTATCAGGAGTTTAACAGCATTAGCGCGCGTGGCCTGAAGCCTGATTATATTCTGACCAGTGATTTTCATGCCTGGCGTGTTAGCCAACTGGTGAAGCAGCATGGGTTGACCAGCCGGGTTATTGCCAGCAGCAGCCAGACCCTGCGGCCGGTCAACTGCAGTTATAACTGCTTTATTACGGTGAATTTGTCGAACTTTGATTTTTACAGCAAGCTTGTCGCCGAGTTTAGCAGCTACGGCGTATATCGTTTAACTGCCAGCTGGACTGACTGGTATCAGCCGCCAACAAATTAGTTAGCTCACCTGTCAATTTTCCAATTCAGGCATATACTTACTGCCAGGCAGCCAGTTTGTTTAGTGCTGCAACTTACTGTATAACTTCATTAATTGCGCAATTTAGCAGACCATGCCCGATGCTTCTGAAGAATTTTAATGTGCTTGTCGTTGATGACGTGATCCTGATGTGTGATTTTCTGTACGGGGTCGCTAATAAAGTACCTGGTTGCCGGGCGTTTAAAGCATTGGATGGCAAAACGGCGGCTGACATTCTGGAAAATGAGCCGATTGATTTACTGATCACCGACATTGAAATGAAAGCACCGACCGGGTTAGAGCTGGTATATAAACTACGCTCCGGCAGTTTTGGCACTACTTCACATGACATCCCGGTGATTATTTTTTCCGGCAATGCGTATCGTGAGCTGATTGAGCAAAGCATCAGTTACGATGTAAACGATTTTCTGGTTAAACCCATTGCTGCCATTCAACTGACGAAAAAAATTCAGTTTCATCTGCAACATGAAAAAGCGGTGCGCGCCGCAGAGCATTATGCTGCGCTGACACCCGATTTTGCCCTGAGTAAAGCGCCGCCATCGGACGAAAACCGTAAAATTAGCGTGTCTATTGTGCGTGAGCTGGACGAAAAGCAGCCCACTGAGGCAGAAGACGCAGACGAAGCTAATAGCAGCAGTCGCAAGCGTGATTTTCTATTTTGGCCGGAACACGCCACTACAGGATATTTTCAGCTTGACCGGCGTTTACGTAACTTTGCCTTTAATGTCAGCTGTTTTCATAATGTGTTTGTCGGTAACTGCAAGCCGGTAGCGATAGAAAGTGAGCGCCGCCGTGCCTGTGAAGCGATAGATTATCTGTTTCATATTGCTAAAAACATTAAACAGAAAGAGCGCCGGCGCGAATTCTGGTTGTTGTTTGCCCAGCGTCTGGAAAAACTCAAACCACTGGCCGCAGAACTCGCGCAGGTAAATATTAAACACCATAGCTAGGTGCTGGCATTGTTAAAAAAACTGTCTTATTGGTGGATGCAAACTTGTAACCGGCCCATCATTCAGAAAAATGATGAGGGAGAGGATGCACAAGATCTCTGAGCTGCCGGTGTTAGCGCTGGCGGTGTTAACTGATATGTACGGCGATGACAGCAATGACACTGTTATGCTGGCACTAAGCGGTTTTAATCAGGAAGCGCAGCGTTACGTTACCGTATTGCAGCAGGCGCTAAATATCCCTGACTTTGAAGCCGCAGCGAAACTGGCGCACAGTGTAAAAAGTATGGCCGGGCTTTGTGGTGCTATGCAGTTGGCGGCGCTGTGTCAACAGATTGAAACTGCCGCCCGCCAGCAAGATAGTGAACAGCTAAATGCACTACAGAGGCAGTTAGCCCCCTGTTGGCAGGCGTTGTTGCAGCAAAGCCAGGCTGAACTGGCAAGACGGGAGGCTGATGATGGTTAAGGTGTTATTTGTTGATGATGATGAGTACATCCTGACAGCCTACCAGCGCATGCTGCGTAATACCGAGTTTGACTGTATTTTCTTATCCACCCCCGAACTTATCTGGCAACAACCCTATCTGGAGCAACTGCATATTGTGGTGGCTGATCATCATATGCCTGGTCTTAACGGTACCGAACTGTTGGAACAGCTGGCAAAGCGCTACCCGAAAATTAAGCGGGTGTTAATCAGCGGCGATCTTTACTCTGCTTGTCGCCACCAGGGAGCCTTGCTATTTCATGCCACACTTGAAAAACCCTGCAGCAAAGCCCGTGTGCAGCAATGTTTAACGCTGCTGAGCGAAACACTGTGATAAACCGCTCGCGCCAGGACATTCAGCTGATGGCAGGCTACAGCCTGTATTACAGCAGCCTGGCCTTTTTGGCTATTGCTATGCTAGCGGTAGCTGCCGACCTGCTGTGGCATCACGATGCATACAATTACCGAATTATCATGCCGTTAAACACAGTAATACTGTTATCAGTGGCTACTATAGTGGTGATGTCGGCGATTAAACGCTGTACAGTTCTTATGCTGCCGGCGCTGTTGTTAATGGTGCTGATTGTTGCGCTACCACTGCTGGGCACTGATCTGACGGCTCTACTGCCCTATCCGCAGGGTGCCATCGCCAGCATGCCGCCACTACAGCAATTATATTGGGTCATTTTTATTATCGTATGGCTGTGTTATCTGTTGTCAGACCACAGCGTAAGCCGTTTCATTTTCACCTTAGGCCATCTGGTTTCGCTGGCAATCAGTGTGCTGGTGATTGTTGCCGACACCCGTTTGCCGAATGTGTTGGCACTTAATAACACGATTTCTACCTCGGTCAATACCGCCATTTTCTTGTTTTTGCTGGCTGTCGCCGGGCTTTCGGCACATTATGCTGGCAAGCTACAGTTTAAACGGCTGTGGCCCAACCCGGTAAGCTGGCTGGCTGCAGCATTAGTACTTGCCAGCGTGTTGCTGTGGCTAAGCTTTATGCATCAGCTGTCTGCAGCCAAGCAGCAAGCCTTTAGCGACACTGCCGACAAGTTTGAGCAGCAACTGTCGCAATTATTGGCCGAGCAATACGGCCTGTTACGCCGTATGGCGCTGCGGCTGCAAAGTTACGATAAGGCCACCGCTGAGCAGCAGTTAAGCCTGGAAATGCAAAGTTATTTGGATGATTTTAGCTATATCGATTACATGGCCGTTACCGATTCAGATGGGCGGCTGCGCTATTCGCTGGCACAGCAAACGGATATTAAACAATGGTTTGACCAATATTTAGCCGCGCAAGCCGCGCCATGGTTTAGACCCACAACAGACACGCAGATACCACTTATCAGCCTGTATCATGATGAGCGTGTTGAACACACCTATCTGCGTGTTGGCCTGAGCCAGCCTAATGCCGCCGGCTTAAACGCTGTGGTAGCCAGTATAAATTTTCATGCCGTGCTGGAGCGTATTTTGCCGGTTATAGTGCCGCCGGGTTATCAGGTAAGTTTGTATTACGTTAGCGAGGAAACGCCAGTACCGGCCATGCCAGACAGTGAAAGACGCTTTGTGCAGGAAGGTGCTAAAACCATCACCTTGCTTAAGCAGCTATCCTGGCAGCTGGTGTTGTACCGCGACCTTGCCACTGAAGTCAGTTACGCCCGGCAGATTTCTGAGGTGGTGTTACTGGCCGGCTGGCTGGCTACGTTACTGGCATTGATTGGACAGCAGTATCAAACTCGCATTCAGCGTCAGCATATGCGGTTAACAGCCGGTAATATGCGCTTGCAGCACAGTTTGGAGATGCAAAAAAAGCTGCAGCTTCAGCATCAGCAAATTATGGACAACTCGGCCGATATGATTTGTGTACTCGACGCGCAGGGCCGGTTTTTAGAGGTAAGCCAGTCGTGTCAGCGCATTTTAGGTTACAACGTCACTGAGCTTATTGGTCGGCCATTTTTAGATTTTACCCATCCAGATGACATTAATATTACCGAACATGAAGCCAGTCTGATTGTTGACGGCGGTAAAACTACCCGAAATTTCCGCAACCGCTATCTGCGTAAAGATGGCGCTATAGTGCATTTAATGTGGGCATCTAATTATGTGTCGTCACTTGGGCTGATGTATGCGGTGGCCCGTGATATTAACGAAATGGTAAAAGCCGAACGTTATCAGCAGGATCAGCAGGCCGTACTACGGCAAATATCCACCGAGCAGCCATTAGCGGGCATTTTTGCTGCTATTTGCCAGATGGCCGAACGCCAGAGTGACACAGTGCAGGCCGCTATTATGATAAAAACGGCTGATACGCTGACCCTGGCGGCAGCACCTTCATTTAGTGAGCAGTATTGTCAGGCGGTGGCTACTTTGCCGGTGGCGGACAATATTGGCTCCTGCGGCACGGCGGCGTTTCAGAAGAGCCTGGTCATTGTCGATGATATTGCCAACGATGAAAAATGGCGCCAGGCAGCACCTATAGCGCTGGCTGAGGGGATGCAAGCCTGTTGGTCACTGCCAATGGTGTCAAAACACGACGAAGTGCTGGGCACCTTTGCACTGTACTGCGCCGAAAAGCGCTCACCCAGTAAGGACGAGCTAGAGCTGATGATTGCTTGCTGTCGTTTTGCTGCTGTCGCCCTGGAGCGGTCACAGCAGCGGCAATTATTACAGCAAAGTGAGCAGCGCTTTCGTTCGCTGTTTGAATTTAACCCTGATCCGGTTTATATCATCAGCCCCGAGGGCTATTTTATTGATATGAATGACGCTGGCTGTCAGTTGCTGCAATACAGCTGGGATGAAGTCATCTCGATGCATTTTGACCGGGTCATGTTGCCTGAGCACCTTGACCGGACCTTAAATTATTTTAGTCAGGTACTGGCAGGGAATGCGCAGCGTTTTGAAGCCAGCGTAATAAGCCGCACTGGCCGGCAAATAGAATTGGATATTTCGATTTTACCTAATCGCGAAAACGGCAAAGTGATTGGCGTAATAGGTGTCGCTAAAGATATTTCAAAACGCCGGGCTGCCGAGCGGCAGTTGCGGCTGTTTAAGCGCGCAGTAGATGCCACTTCCAATGGCGTAGTGATTGCCGATATCTTACAACCCGACATGCCAATTATTTACGTCAACTCTGCCTTTGAAAAGCTAACCGGCTACAGCGCTGCCGAAGTACAGGGCCGTAACTGCCGCTTTTTACAAGGCCAGCAGCGTGACTGGCTAACGGTAAAACAGCTGCGCGATGCTATAGCCCTGCGTCAGGAATGCTCGGTGGTGCTGAAAAACTACCGCAAAGATAACAGCCTGTTTTGGAACAACTTATTTTTGGCACCGGTGCCGGATGAACAAGGGGATATTTGCCATTATATTGGTATTCAAACCGATATTACCGCGCAAAAGCAGTACGAGCAGGAGCTGGCGCATAATGCCTCACACGATTTATTGACCGGCTTACCTAACCGCAGTTTGTTACGTGACCGCTTAAGCCAAAGCTGCAATATCAGCCGGCGTCATGCGCAAAAAGTCGCGGTGCTGTTTATTGACTTAGATGGCTTTAAGTTAATTAACGACAGCCTGGGGCACTTAAGCGGTGATGAGCTATTAAAGCTGGTGAGTAGCCGTATTGTGGCGCAAACCCGCCCCGGTGATACATTGGCCCGGATAGGCGGTGATGAATTTGTGCTGCTGGTGCCCGATGTACAGGACGATGCGCTGCTGCCACAGCTGGCCGGGCGCATTCTGACAACGATAGCAGAACCTATTACGCTACAGGGGCAAGAAGTGCAGCTAACGGCCAGTATTGGTATCAGTGTGTCGGGTAATGAACTGACCGAGCCAATGCAGCTGGTGCAACAAGCCGATTTAGCCATGTACCGGGCTAAGCAGTTGGGCCGTAACAACTATCAGTGGTACGACGCTGAGATGGATCAGTCGTTAAGTAAGCAGTTAAGCCTCAAAGCCATGCTGCGTAAAGCCATAGATCAGCAGGAACTTGAGTTGTATTACCAGCCGCAGGTCGATGCCGTCACGAATGAGCTGGTGGGGCTGGAAGCATTGCTACGCTGGCCACATCCAGAGCAGGGCTTTATCAGCCCGGATGAGTTTATTCCGGTGGCTGAAGATACCGGCATGATAGTTGAAATTGGCCAGTGGGTACTGGAGCAAGCGTGCGCGTTTAATTATCAGTTACAGCAACAGCAGCTGGCATTTGTGCCTGTTGCGGTTAACCTGTCATCGATGCAATTTCAGCGCAGTGAGTTTATTGAGCAGTTACAGCAAACCCTGTTGGCACAACAGCTGGCACCACGTTATCTGCAATTAGAGCTGACTGAATCGCTGCTTCTGGAAAATATTGAATATGTGATTGAAAAACTGCATCAGCTCAAGCAGTTGGGCATCAGCATAGCGATAGATGATTTTGGTACCGGTTATTCCAGCTTAAATTACCTTAAGCGCTTACCCATTGATAAACTTAAGATTGACCGATCTTTTGTGCGCGACATCGTGTCTGATCAGCGTGATGCCGCCATCTGCCGCGCTATTATTGCCATGGCACATCAGCTGAATATTAAAGTGGTGGCCGAGGGCGTAGAACACGACGCCCAGGTCGCCCTGCTGCGTAAAAGTGTCTGCGATGAGTTTCAGGGCTATCATTTTGCCAAGCCGATGTCCGCTCAGGGTACCGAACAGTTTTTGCGCCACTACGCTGCTAAGCAACAGCAGAGACAAGCCGGCAGTCAGCAGACCTTATTGCTGGTTGACGATGAGGACAATATTTTACATGCGCTAAAACGACTGCTGCGCAAAGAGCCCTATCAGGTGCTGACCTGCACCAGCGCAAAGCAAGCGTTTGAGCTATTGGCGTTGCATGATATTCAGGTCATCGTATCTGATCAGCGTATGCCACAAATGAGTGGTACCGAGTTTCTCAGCCAGGTAAAAACCATGTATCCCGACACGGTGCGGCTGGTGTTGTCTGGCTACACCGATTTACGCTCGGTAACGGATGCTATTAACCGTGGTGCCATTTATAAGTTTCTTACTAAACCCTGGCAGGACGACAGCTTGCGTGAAGAAATTCGTGCGGCGTTTAAACGTTATGCCGAGCAGATGCATAAAACACAACCCTGAGGACGGATATGTCGCAGCACCAAGACGAGCGCCGCATTATTGCGCTGGAGGCTCAGCTGGAAGCGCTTACCGAGCAATTATTACAATCAGAGAAGCTGGCCTCTATTGGCCAGTTAGCAGCCGGCGTAGCGCATGAGATTAATAATCCGGTGGGTTATATCGCTTCTAATATGGCGGTGCTGGCGGAGTATTCCGACAGCCTGATCCGCTTAGTGCGTATTCTTAGCCAGCGCCTAAGCCGTGATGAGGCGCAGCCACTGCTACAACAATTTGATTTTGACTATCTGTGTGCAGATTTACCCAAGTTGGTGAAAGAGTCCGAAGAGGGCTTAGCACGGGTTATTGGCATAATTCGTGATTTAAAAGATTTTTCACACATTGAAGAAGCCGAATTTGTGCTGGCAGACTTACATCTGGGTATTCAAAGTACGCTGAATCTGGTAGCGAATGAGCTGAAATACAAGGCTGAGGTACGCTGCCAGTTTGCTCAGTTGCCACAGATTTATTGCATTCCCTCGCAGCTTAATCAGGTGCTGTTAAACTTGCTGGTTAATGCGGCGCATGCGATTACGCAACATGGCACCATTACCATTAGTACCGGCTATGACAGCCAGTGGGTCTGGTTTAGCGTGGCAGATACCGGCAGTGGTATTGCAACGGATAAACTGGAGCAAATCTTTCAGCCATTTTACACCACTAAACCCAAGGGCCAGGGCACCGGGCTTGGGCTGGCGCTGTCGCGCAGTATTATCGACAAACACAAAGGCGTGCTCGAAGTGCAAAGTACAGTGGGCCAGGGCAGCTGTTTTACCGTAAAGTTGCCACGTTAATGTGATTGCTTAGCTGCTCAGGTGCTGCCTGAGCACGTTGTTTTTTACCGGAGGTTTTATGTGGCACCCATTACGCTGGCTTTGGCTGCTGGTCATGCTTTGGCCAGTATGCAGTATGGCCGCGCCATTACACTGGCAAACGCTGGCACCGATGCCGATTGCGGTGCAGGAAATTTACCCGGCAGTGCATAACGGCAACATTTATGTTGCCGGCGGTTTAAGCGATGCGTTGCCAGAGGCAGATCAGCAGATGACGTCTGCAGTGCAGGTTTATGATCCAGCAATAAACCGCTGGACCATGGCGCCATCACTGCCTGAAGCGCGACATCATGCTTATTTATTATCTGTTGATAATAAGCTGTTTTTATTCGGTGGTTTTATTATTGCCGATGGCGGGCGCTGGAGCGCCAGCGCCGATGTGTTGCTACTTGACGAAGAAGTACAACAGTGGCGCAAAGTGGCTAAGCTGCCTAAGCCGCTGACGGAAACGGTGGCGGTGGTGCTAAACGGCAAGGTGCATCTGGCCAGTGGCCGTTCACCGGCCGGGGCCAATAATGCGCAGTGGCGCGATCAGGCCGATGTTAACTGGCACTGGGTATTTGACCCACACAGTTTAAGCGTTACCGAAGCTGCGCCCTTACCGCTGGCATTTAATAGCGCAACTGGCGTGGTATTAAATGGCCAGTTTTATGTTGTCGGTGGCCGCCAGGTCGGCGGGGCTAATCTGGCACAGTTACAGCGTTTTAATGCCGCTACTAATAGCTGGCAGCTGCTTAGCGCCATGCCACAGGCGCAGGGCGGCTTGGCTGCAGCTGTGCTTGGCGACGATCTACTGGTGTTTGGTGGTGAGTATTTTGACAATGGTGGCGGGGTGTACCCTGAGGTGTGGCGCTATCAGGCCGGCACGGACAGCTGGCAACAGGCCGGCACTATGCCACTGCCACGCCATGGCTTAGGTGCCGTAAAGCTGAATAACCAGGTTTATGTGCTGGGCGGTGCGTCTGTTGTTGGCTTAAAAGCCACCTCTGCTGTGCTTGAAGTTGTGACGCAGCCACACTGATGAGTACACCTTCTGCCGTAATGCCCTGGCTGCTGGGCTTTTTACTGCCGTACCGTCGTCGGGTAATACTGGCGCTGCTGTGCTTATTACTCGGCTCGCTCAGTTGGCTGGCGTTGGGCCAGGGCGTGCGCTTATTGGTAGATGAAGGCTTTGTCGCCAATAACAGCGCGCGGTTAAACCAGATCACGCTGGCTATTTTGCTGCTGTGTGCGCTAACGTCACTGGCGGTATTCTGCCGCTTTTACTTAATGACTTGGCTCGGCGAGCGGGTTAGTGCTGACATCCGCAACCGGGTGTATCAACATATGCTTAAGCTGTCGCCCACCTTTTACAGCCAGATGCGCACCGGTGAGGTGATCTCGCGCTTTACCGCCGACACCACCTTGCTGCAAAGTGTGGTGGGCTCCAGTTTCTCCATGGCACTGCGCTCTGTTGTTACTGCTGTTGGCGGCTTACTGATGATGGCGCTGACCAGCTTTAAAATGACGGCGCTGGTGCTGCTGGCGGTGCCATTGGTGCTGCTGCCCATTATTATGCTTGGGCGCAAGGTGCGAAAGCTATCGCGTGCCAGTCAGGATAAGCTGGCTGATGTCGGCGCTTATATTGATGAAAGCTTGCATGAAATTCACACTGTGCAGGCCTATGGCCATGAAGCGGTTGATAAACAGCACTTTGCCAGTCGCATAGAGCAGGTGATGCAGGCGGCGCGCCAGCGTATTTTTTACCGCGCTTTGTTAATCGCTGCCGTGATGCTGCTTAGTATCAGCGCTATGGTGCTGATTAGCTGGGTGGGGGCCAAAGATGTTATGGCTGGTAAGGTGAGCGCCGGTGAGCTGACCGCCTTTATGTTTTACGCCGTGATGGTAGCCGGCAGCGCAGCCACCATCAGCGAGGTGATTGGCGATATTCAGCGCGCGGCAGGCGCTACCGAGCGGTTGATAGAGCTGGCCAGTGCGCCGGTAGAGATTACCTCACCGCCTCAGCCTGCTGTGTTGCCGCTGCCGGTGGCCGGGGCGCTGAGTATCTGCCAGTTAAGTTTTGCTTACCCGCAAGTGGCCGATAAAACGGTATTGCAGCACCTGAGTATCGATATTGCCCCCGGCGAGCGTATCGCGCTGGTAGGCCCCAGTGGCGGCGGTAAAACCACCTTGTTTCAGCTGCTGCAGCGTTTTTATCAGCCCACCTCTGGCCAAATCTTGCTCGATGGCGTGGATATCAGCACGCTGGATTTAGCCCAGCTACGCGCCCAATTTGCGCTGGTACCGCAGGATGCCGTTATTTTTGCCACTTCAGTGTTGGAAAACGTGCGCTATGGCCGGCCTGATGCCAGTGAGCAGGAGGTGATTGACGCCTGTATTGCGGCGCGGGCTGATGAGTTTATCCGCCATTTTAGTCAGGGCTATGCTACAGAGCTTGGCGAGCGTGGCGTGCGGTTATCTGGCGGCCAGAAACAGCGTATCGCCATTGCCCGTGCCATGCTGGCAAACCGGCCACTGCTGCTGTTAGACGAAGCCACCAGTGCGCTGGATGCCATCAGCGAGCAACAGGTACAGCAGGCGCTGGAGCAGCTGATGCAGGGCAAAACCAGCCTGATCATTGCGCATCGGCTCAGCACGGTAATTAATGCTGACCGTATTATGCTGCTGGATCAGGGCAAGCTGCTGGCAGTGGGCACGCACCAGCAGTTGCTGCAGCAAAGCCCGCTGTATCAGCAGTTGGCTGAGCTGCAGCTGTTAAGCTGACGATAGTATAAGGGGATGCCGGCGTTAGCGCTAAGCTGCGCCACCCATTTACCCCCGCCACCGTGTTGTTAGCATCTACTGTTATTACAGTGTTTTATCACTGTCGCTTAAGGTGGAGTCAGCGTTTGGGACTGGCGCAACGAAGAGAGGCGTGTGTTGTTGCGGGACTCCAGCATTTGCAGGGCTATCCTGATATCCGCCGTGTAGTACAGAGAGGCAAACCCAAGACGGTTACGGCCAAGGTTGTGGAACACCATGCCAAAAGCAATATCGCCGGCGCTAAAGTTCTGGTGATGTTCAGCAAAATAGGCGGCAGGTTTGCTCAGTTCTTCATCTGTTAGCAGTGACCTTACCCGGCCAGGGCCACCGTGATAAGCCTGGATCAGCAATAGCCGGTAAATTTGTTCCTGTTTATCTTCGGGCAAGTGGCCGAAACGGGCTGCAAACACTGGCCGCAGCATACGATGATTACGCTCAAACAACCACAGTGCACAATCTACCTGAGCAATGCGGTGTAGCTGTTTATTTTTTGGTACTTTGCAATCTTTTAATGCTTGCGGTGTCAGCTGCAGGATGCCTCTGGCATTGGCTTTAGAGTGAGCCTCACGCACGCCGCCACTTTCGATAATTAACATACCAGCCAGATCCGCCAGCAGATCGTCGGGCAGGGTGATGCGCTTTTGCTGCACCCGGCGGGCATGCACCTTTTGCAGAGTATCATGCAGCGAAGCTTGATGTTTAGGCGTACCTACTGCAATGCCATCCCAGTTACCCGACAGCCGACCGTCCGCACGCTCGCCCAGATAGCGTGATATAGCCAGTGGCAAGTCTACCGCGGGTTGATGGCAACGAATAGCAAAAGGGTATCCCAGAGTGTCGCTATTACCTTCCACCCATGCATGAACGCGGCCTTGTTGTGCCATGTCATGCCGGGTTTGATTGAGTATTAACTGGGTTTTCGGAGAATCTGCCGCGTCTTCAATAAATTCAAGAAAATTACCGCGCATATCAAATAACAGGTGGCGGTTACGCTGTGTGCAGTGGCCCGAGCGGGTAAGGATCCAGCGCCGTACATTCATCATATTGTCATACACGCCCTGGCTTTGGGCATATGGCTTGGTGCGTACTACCTCAGCCCAGTTTTGGTAAGGGGCTACGGGGTCTTGCGCCCGGGTGTTTTGGCTGAATAAGCATCCAAATAGTGCAGCGGCTGCCAGTGGCCAGTGTCTGCTAGGTAGCATGGAACCCATATCTGCTCCGGTGTTTCTAACGCGGCTGTAGCGCTTGTTGGCCTTAATTGAACCGTAAGACTGAACGCAGCCTTAACAGGCGAATACAGTAGATCCTTTTTCCGGTTTTTACCAGAGTATTAACTTAGCACTCCGTTTAATTTTTGTGGCTGCTTGCGCCAATGCATCCATGCTTGGCGCTCTGACAACCTTAAGCTACTGCTATTGACAGCTGCCACAGCAGCTTTGGCCATCACGGCCGTGCGCCGCTTTGGCCGCAGGTTGCACGAATAAAATCTCGTTTTCTAACAAAATATGCTGCATTAAGTCTTCTTTTAGCTCCTTTAGGCCAATATACAGCGCTGTCCAGGTGTTGCAGGCATCGGCAGGCAGGGTGATATTGTTGGTCAGCTTATCTAAGGTTTCCAGCGCATCGCCATGTTGCAGATGCTCTTCCTCCATCACGCTGATAGGACCGGCCGGATAAATACCGCCGGCCAGCATAGGAAACAAAATTTGCTCTTCTTTCATCATGTGGCTTTCCAGCTCCTGATACATATCGTTCAGATGCTCGGCTAAACCAGTCGGGCAATTGTCGTCAGCACCGTGTACATGTTCTACCCGACGTGCCAGCCGGATAAGCTCAGGCAACTGGCGGCGATGGCGCTGGTGAAAACGCTCTAAAATATGCTCAATCAGCGGTTTTACCGGTTTGCTGCGCCAGTCAGTTATGTCGCCATCCTGTTGTTGTAAACGCTCAAGTGCCGCCAGCACCGGCGCTGCATCCAGCTGTTTTTGTGCCAGCGCGTCGCTGAGGCTGTGTTTGCCGCCACAGCAAAAGTCCAGTTTGTACTGATGAAACACCGCTGTAGCACCGGCGATAGTGGTAGCTAATTGGCCTAATGATTGGTTTAACAAGCTGTTGTTGGTTGCTGATAACATAAAAACTCCTGTATCGACTCAGTATGGGCGCGAACGCCGCGCTTACACCAACAGGGCAAGAGTCAGGCCAAAACTACCCCCTTTGATTTATATAGCTTTATTGGCGGCTATGGTAAATTGAACCCTGATCAGATCGGGTTAAAACTACCCAAGAGTAAAAAACACCATGCTGCAAGAGAGCTTAATTGCTGATTTAGTTACCGAGTTACCTGCTGCCGTGCGCTTACAACGCCTGGTCAGCACGCTGCGCAGCCACTTTCACTGTGGCGCTGTCGGTTTGTTGCGTTTAGAGCACGATGTGCTAAAACCGGTGGCGCTGCATGGTCTGGTACGCGAAGCGCAGGGCCGCCGCTTTGTGGTGGCGCAGCATCCACGCCTGGCCGCTATTCTGGCCAGCCGCCAACCGGTGCGGTTTGAACCAGGCTCTGAGCTGCCGGATCCTTACGATGGCCTGTTAGCCGAGCAACCCGGTGAAGCCCTGCCGGTGCACGATTGTATGGGTATCGCCTTGTATATTGAAGGCCGTTGCTGGGGCGCATTGACATTAGATGCACTTGATGCCGGTAGTTTTTCGGCGGCAGCGGTGTATGAGCTGCAGCGTTATAGCCTGCTGGTCGAGGCCGCGGTGCGAATGACGGAGCTGGAGCAAGCCAACCGCGCGCTTCGGCTTAACCATCAGGCTGATGAGCAGCAGTTTGAACCCGCCAGTAAACAACGCTTTGAACTGATAGGGCAAAGTGGCGCACTGCAGCAAATACTGCAAGAGCTGACCGTGGTGGCCAATTCAGATTTGCCGGTGCTGCTACTGGGCGAAACCGGTGTTGGTAAAGAGCTATTTGCCCGCCACTTGCACCGCAGCTCAGCGCGCGCGGCCAAGCCGATGATTTATATTAACTGTGCCGCTTTGCCGGAAAGCCTGGCCGAAAGTGAGTTGTTTGGCCATAACAAAGGCGCCTTTTCCGGTGCCCACAGTGAACGCGCCGGCCGCTTTGAAGCGGCTGACGGTGGCACCTTGTTTTTGGATGAAGTGGGCGAGTTACCGTTATCGGTGCAGGCTAAACTGCTCAGGGTGCTGCAAAACGGTGAAATTCAGCGCCTGGGCTCAGATAAAACCCGCAGTGTGAATGTGCGTTTAGTGGCAGCCACTAACCGCGATTTAAAACAGCAGGTTAAAAGTGGCGAGTTTCGCGCCGACTTATACCACCGCCTATCAGTATATCCGCTGCCAATACCGCCACTGCGTGAACGGCCAGATGATATCCCCCTGCTGGCCGGCCATTTTTTAGAGTTAAACCGCAGCCGCCTGGGCCTTAGGGCACTGCGCTTGTCGATTTCAGCCGAACTGGCGTTGCAAAGCTACAACTGGCCCGGCAATGTACGCGAGCTGGAACATGTTATTAGCCGCGCGGCGATTAAAGCGCTAAGCCAGGGCGCCGCCCGCAGTGATATCGTAACGCTGGAAGCAGCATTGTTGGATATTGATACGGTACCAGCGGCTATCAGCCACAGCGAACAGCACAGCCCGTTAAATCTTGGTGTTATTGCATTAAAACCGGCAGTAAATCAGTTACAGCGGCAGATGATCCAACAAGCGCTGGCGCAACATGATGGTAGCTGGTCGCAGGCCGCGCGCCAGCTAGAACTGGATCCCAGTAACCTGCACAAGCTGGCGCAGCGTCTTGGGCTTAAATAAAGTGGGGTCAGGATAAAATGGGGTCAGAGGTCTCTGACCCCATTTTAACGGAGGATTTTTGACATTAGTTCGCGTGGTGTTCTGGCGCATAGTGGCAATATGCAGCTTGGTGCTGGGGTTAATAGGTATGCTGTTGCCGGTTTTGCCAACGGTACCGTTTATTTTGCTCAGTGCCTGGTCGGCCGGTAAAGGCTGGCCAGCGCTGGAGTTACGCTTATTGGCGCACCCCAAGCTAGGGCCGCCTGTGTTGGCCTGGCGCCAATCTGGTGTCGTACCGCGGCGGGCTAAATATCTGGCCAGCGTTATGATGCTGTTAAGTGTGCTGCTATTACAGTTATCTGCTGCACCGCTGCTGTTAAAATGGCTGCTGCCGGTTTTTTTACTGCTGGTGGCAATTTGGTTATGGTGTCGCCCGGAAGGCGTTGTACAGGAAAACAAACATGAGCAAAATGGTTAAGCCTAGTGAGCTCAATGCCCAACAAGCGATGCGCTATAGCCGCCAGCTAATGCTGCCGGCACTGGATTTTCGCGGCCAGGAAGCTTTACTGGCGAGTAAGGTGCTGCTGGTTGGTCTGGGCGGCTTAGGCTGTGCGGCCGCACCTTATCTGGTCGCCAGCGGCGTGGGGCATATCACGCTGGTGGATGACGACAGCATTGATCGCAGCAACTTACAGCGACAAATACTGTACCGCGAAGCCGATATAGGCCTGAGTAAAGCTCAACAGGGCGCAGCAAGCCTGCGTCAGCTTAATGCTGACATTACTATTGACGCCCAGTGTCGGCGGTTAAGCGCCGACGACCTGGCCCAGCTGGTGCCGCAGTATTCGCTGGTGCTGGATTGCACAGATAACTTAGTTACGCGCAATGCGATAAACGCCGCCTGCGTTAAGGCAAAAGTACCGCTGGTATCCGGCGCCGCTATCCGTTTTGAAGGCCAGCTGGCCAGTTTTAGTATGCAGGGCGACAGTGCCTGTTATCACTGCTTAAGCCAGCTATTTGGCGAGCGGCAATTAAGCTGCATGGAGGCCGGCATTTTAAGCCCGGTAGTGGGTGTAGTTGGTGTCATGCAGGCGCTGGAAGCAGTAAAGATCCTCGCTGGTGTTGGTACGCCGCTGTATGGCAAGCTGCAGCTGTTTGATGGTTTAACCAGCCAGTGGCGTCAGTTTACGCTGGCCAAAGATCCCGCTTGCAGTGTCTGTGGCGGCCAGTCAAACTAACGGCGCGCTATTATCTGGTAAAAAGTATTAATGATTACCCTACGTTTAATCACAGCAGCGGATTTAGCCGCTATCGTACGTTTGCAAGACAGCTGTTACAGCGATGCACTGTATGAAAGCCCTGAGCTTTTATCGCAGCGCCTGGCCGTCGCAGCTAACAGCTGTTGGCTGGCACAGAACAGCGATGGCGAGCTCCTGGCCTACTTGTTCAGCTACCCCGCGCAGGATGGCTATATTACGCCGTTAGCGGCAGAGTTTACACCTGCGGCTAGGCCTGAGCTGTTGTACCTGCATGATATGGCCGTTAGCCCTAAAGCGCGGGGGCTTGGCTTAGCCGGTCAATTGCTACAAAACGCGAAGCAGTATGCGCTAAGCCTGGGCTTGAGCAAACTGGCACTGGTGGCAGTGCAGGGCTCAGTGCCATACTGGCAGCGGCAGGGTTTCACGGTAGTACATAATGTAACGGCAGAAGCCGAATTGGCGTTGGCGAGCTACCAGGGCGAGCAAGCCTGTTATATGCAACTGCCTCTGGAAAAGGACAACAACCATGCGGCTTAACATCAGTCTGCTATTAGTTTTACTGCTATCTTGTATGGCTGCGGCTGATACGGTGTATTTAGTGCGTCATGCAGAAAAGCAGCCACAAGGGCAGGACCCCGGGTTAACAGCCTGCGGCGTTGAACGTGCCACTGCTCTGGCCGACAGCCTGGCGGCAGTTAAATTAGCTGCGGTTTACGCCACGCCCTATCAGCGCACCGGGCAAACGGCGGCTGCCGTAGCTAAACAGCAGCAGCTTGATATAACGCCGTATGATCCACGTCTGCCTGAGGTGTTAGTTCAGCAGTTAAAGTCGCTAAGCCAACCAGCTTTAGTGGTAGGACACAGCAATACGGTGCCGCAATTAGTTGAGTTGTTAAGTGGTATTGCCATGGCAGCGCTGACCGAGCAAGACTACGACTTGTTATATCAGGTTAAACTGACCGCACCGGTCAGTGTCAGCATTAGCCGGCAGAGTTTTCAGTGCGGCGTTAAGGCTTAAACAGGCTGCGCAGCCGCTTGCGGTAGAATATCGCTGTGCACCATCTGCAGCAGTTTGTAAGCATCAGCCAGATCGCAGTTTTCGTGGTCGCGTTTTTTATAGCCGAGTGTGGTTAGCTCTATATGCCAGGTGGGCACTACGTCTACTGTGGCTAGCGTTTGTTTTACGCAGTTAAGTGGGCAGCCGTCTACCGCCAGGATTGGCCGGCCGGACTGCGCTACCTTTACCAGCTGCTTTACTTTACCGCCGACACCGGCAATACAGGACATTTGCGCCGAGCCTTCTCGGTCCAGCACCACGGCTAAATCATTGGCCAGCTGGGCGACGTTTGAGCAGCCGGAGCAGGCATACACCAGCGGTTTGTCTTGGTAGTCGGTGTTCATGAAATGGGCTCCGGTTTCACTTGCGTATAGACGTAGTGTAAGAGCCGCCGTAGCTGGCGGCTTGATATAAATCAAAGCCGCAGCAGCCTTACCTCTTCAGAGGTAAATTGGCACAACGACACAAGGTAGGGGGATTTAAATAGCGTCGGTTGCAATTCCCGCTATGCTCACCACAGCAACTCGCCCTACTGCCTACGGCAGGGCTCAGACACTCTGTGGCTGCGCTATCGGGATTCCAACCTGGCTTCGAGAATAAGTCTCAGCATTCATATGCTAGCCTGGCCGGCCATCGGGCCTGGGGGTGGTTAGCACCGGAAAATACACCAGCACGTAAAGCCCATAGGCCAACACCCAGCCGCCAACACCCAGCCAGAGCCATTGCAGGGTTTGCGCTGGCGATAGCCAGATTAGCACAGTACGGCTAACTGCAGCTGCCAGCACCAGCAAAAACGCCAGCGACATTATGACATGCGGTTTTAGCAGCCGACCACTGTGGCCCAGCGACACCCGCGCCATCATGCTTAAAATCATACTGCCCATGGCACCGGCGGTTAAGGCATGCAGCGCTATGCTATTGCTGATATTAACGCCGGCGTAACGCGCACTGTATAGCGCCAGGCCAAGCGGTATGCACCAGTAGGCCAAATGTAATGACCACAGCAGCGGCACCTTTAGTGTGAGCCAGATTTTCCAGCGCAGGCAGCGCAGGCCGGTCAGAACGGCGCTCAGGCCAAATAAGCCGCTTATCGCCAGCGGCGGCAGGTATTGCTTGAGGGCAAAGAAATGCAGCAGAAAAATCAGCCAGAGTGAGCCCAGCGCGGCGCGATCTAACCAAACAATAGCATCGACTTTTTTCGTTTGGGTGCCGTTAGCAGTAAACATCGGCAGTACCCGGCCGCCGACTATCGCCATCAGTAAGGTAATAAGCCACACCGCATTTTGGCTACCCAGCTGCACCCATTCATAGCGCGATGTTGCTATGCCGATATACATCAGCAGGTTACAGGCAGTAAGTAACAGCAGTAGTGGAATAAAAAACAGGTTACGCTGTTGGCCGGTTTTAATCAGTGGTACGGCAAGCAGATAAGCGCATACCGGCAGAAAGCTTAAATCGACCGCAGCCACCAGATACAGCGGCAAGCTTTCACCGAACAATAACAGCAAGCGACCGGCCAGCCATAGCAGGCTGATAAACAGCAGGCTTTTGCCATGTGGTGCCCTCAGTCCGGTCCAGTTTTGCACTGCAGTCAGTAAAAAACCGATCACGATGGCGGCAACAAAACCAAACAGCATTTCATGGCTGTGCCAAAATAACACATTAGCAAATGGCTTTAGCTGAATATGGCCCGCCAGGGTGAGGCCCCACAGCAGCATGGCGATAGCACTAAAAGCAGCGCCGAATAAAAACATCGGCCGAAACGCCTGGCGTAGCAGGGGCAACAGCTTTTGCTCGGTGGCCAGATCGGTTATCTGCATGGGGTATCCTCGTGGTCAGAAGTATCATCATCAAGTAAGAAGTTATTGCTGCGCGCCTGCGCCAGCTTTTGCTGATACTGCGCCGCCTGATTGGCAAAAAACATGGTGATCATACACAGCGCCAATACGCCGTATAAAATCATAAAACAGCCGGTGACTATACCCAGCACATCCTGCGCTATGCCAAACAGTATTGGCAGGGTACAGCCGCCGAGTGCGCCTATGGCGGCGACAAAACCGCCGGCACTGCCCATATGTTGCGGGTAGTAATCGTGAATAACCTTGTACACGCTGGCACGGCCAAAGCCTTGTGCTACGCCGATAATAAAAATCAGTAAGGTAAACCACCAAACATTAATGCCAATTTCCAGCTGTACGTCTTTTTCCAGGCCGTGAATAATTAAGGTAGTTGGCGGGTAACTTAAAAAAAACAGGCAAACAATACAGACCCAGAACACGCTCCAGTTTACAGCGCGGCCGCCGTAGCGATCGGCGAACCAGCCGCCCAGTGCCCGCACCATGGATGAGGTAGCGACAAAAAACAGCGTAAACGCCATCGCCTGCTGTGCGTCCATGTCGTAGGCTTGCATATAGTATTGCGGCAGCCACAGCAGTAGCGCTAAAAAACTGCCAAACACAAAGTAATAGTACAGCGAAAAACGCCAGATGCGGGCATCACTACACAGCTGGCGCAGACTAAGCGCGCTGTGAGTTTGCGTTAATTGCAGCGGCTCTTTCGGTGCCAGTAAGGCAAATAGCAGGCTGATGAACAACATGCCGGCGGCATAAACAGGCCCAACCCATGCCCAGCCGGCGTAATGCACCGTCAGCGGCACCAATACAAAGGTAATGGCCACCCCGGCATTGCCGACACCAAACAAACCTAAAGCGCGGCCCTGACGGCTGGAAGCAAACCACTGGCTGACATAGCGCACGCCCAACGTAAAAGACACACCGCTAATACCAAACCAGAGCCCCAGCCATAAGTAGCCGCTGAAACTTTCTACCATGGGCAGTAGCAGTACAGCAGGTATCACGGCCAGCATCTGATACAGCCATAACCGGCGGGCACTGGATCTGTCAGCCAGAATACCAAGCGGAATGCGCAGCACGGCACCGCTAACGATAGGTACGGCCAGCAGAAAACCATATTCGGTGGCGCTAAGATTAAGCTGTTGTTGCAGTGCTATGCCCATTACGGCGTATAGGGTCCAGACAGAAAAACAGGCGGCAAAGGCTAATGTTGCCATCAGTAATGCCCGGTTTGCACCGGGTAGAGTAGCTTGTGCCAGCGTTGTTGGAGCAGGCTGCACCATAGCAAAAACATCCACTAATGAGGGGTTGGCATTAGTGTAACGCTAAAGCTATCGCTGCAGGCAGCAACGTAGGCGTACCTCTGACGCGCCAGCCAGTAGCGCCTCGCGCCGCCGTTTACCTACAAGGGGGTATCAGTGCTTGTGTTACTGCCATCTGCAGCGCTGAGGTGATATACCTCTAACTTGGTATCCGCTTGTTTTTACATGAAAATCTTGCCTGGCGGCTTTGTTTTATATCAATGATTTTCGCCCTAAGCCTCTCTACACTGGGCGCAGTTAATCTGTTAATCCTGTGGAGGGTGTTATGGCTGGTCCTGCTTTAGCAACACATAGCGGCAGTGGGTTAAACCTGCTTAATTTTGCCGAACAAAAAATAAAAATGCTGCACCTGACCTGGTTTGCCTTTTTCCTAACCTTTGTGATCTGGTTTGCCCATGCGCCGCTGCTTATCCATATTAAACAGGCTTTAGCGCTAACGGATGCGCAAATTAAAGCGCTACTTATTCTGAATGTGGCAATAACGATACCGGCGCGTATTGTGGTGGGCATGTTGGTTGACCGCTATGGCCCGCGCATTATGTACTCAGTGCTGTTGTTTATCTCGGCCCTGCTGTGTATCGGTTTTGCCTTTGCCCAAACTTATGATGCGCTGGCACTGTTTCGCTTTTTGCTCGGTTTTGTCGGTGCCGGCTTTGTGGTGGGTATTCGTCTGGTGGGTGAATGGTTTCCGCACCATCAGGTGGGCACGGCTGAAGGCATTTACGGAGGCTGGGGTAACTTTGGCTCGGCCGCCGCGGCCATGACGTTACCTGCACTGGCGCTGGCCTTTGGTGGTACTGATGGCTGGCGTTATGCAATTGGCACTGTTGGGGTAATCAGTGCGGTATATGCGCTGGTATTTTATAAATTTGCCCGCAATACGCCCAAAGGCTCAGTGTATTTTAAACCGAAAAAAACCGGCGCTATGCTGGTGTCCAGCTGGGGGGCGCTATGGGGCCTTATGCTGATGAACATTCCGATGCATCTGGCGCTGGCCATGCTGGCGTGGCGTTTATCACCGGCGGGCGTAAACCTGTTCAGTACTGATATGATGTATGTGCTGTGGGGCGTGTTATTGCTGCTGTTTATCGTGCAAACCCAGCAAACCTGGCACATTAACGCAGATCATTTGCGGGCCGGCGTACCGGAGGCTGATAAATACAGCTTTAAGCAGGTCGGGATCTTAAATATTGCCTATTTTGCTACCTTCGGCTCAGAGCTGGCAGTGGTATCAATGCTGCCGCTGTATTTCCTCGAAACATTCGAAGGCTTAAGTGCGGTTAAAGCCGGTTTGTTAGCGTCGGGTTTTGCCTTTATGAACCTGGTATCGCGGCCAATGGGCGGCTGGTTTTCGGATAAATTTGGCCGGCGCAAAAGTATGCTGATTTTAATTGGTGGACTGGCGGCGGGTTATTTCTTAATGGGGCTGATGGATAGCCATTGGTGGATCCCGCTGGCGGTGTTGGCAACTATGGCCTGTAGCTTCTTCGTGCAGGCAGGTGAGGGTGCGGTGTTTGCTATAGTGCCGCTGATAAAACGTAGTATGACCGGGCAAATTGCCGGAATGGCCGGCGCCTATGGTAATGTCGGCGCTGTGGTGTACTTAACAGTGCTAAGTTATGTCAGCTACAGTATGTTTTTCTATGTTATCGCCGCTTCGGCACTGGTGGGTCTGGTCGCGGTGATGTTTTTGGATGACCCTAAAGGCCATATTACCGAAGTGGGTGAAGATGGTGCTGTGCATCGCATTAATGTCGGCTAGCCTGGTTGGCGATACAAAGGAGGCAAGATGTGAGTGAGTCTGAGTTGCAGCTACGCTACGCCACGGTGTGTGAGGCCGGTGTTAAGCCGGCCAACGAAGATGCGGTAGCGCTTTATATGCCAACTGATGCTCACTTACTTACCTACAAAGGTGCCTGTTTTGCCCTGGCCGATGGTGTCAGTACCGCCGAAGCCGGGCAGCAGGCCAGCCAGCGCGCTGTCAGCCGTTTTTGCCGCGAATACTGCCAAACGCCGGATAGCTGGTCGGTGGCCTATAGCGCCGAACAGCTGCTGGCGACCATTAACAACGAGCTGTATGAGCTGAGCCATCAGTTTGTGCATGAGCAAAAAGGCTATCTCACTACCTTTACCTGCCTGATTTTAAAATCACAAACCGCGCATTTTTTTCATATCGGCGATAGCCGGCTTTACCACTGGCGAGATGGTGTGCTGGTGCAGCTGAGTCAGGATCACACTACAGTATTGTCGGAGCAGCGTCAGTTTTTAGGCCGGGCGCTGGGCATGGATGCGCGGGTTGAGCTGCAGCAGGGCAGTATCAGTGTCAAGCCTGGTGATCGCTTTTTGCTTTGCTCCGATGGTTTGTCAGATTTTGTCAGTCCGGATCTGCTGCAGCAGGCTGTATCGGCAGCTGATGATCTTGAGCAAACCGCTTTGCAATTAAAGCAGCAGGCGTTAGCGCAGGGCAGCGACGACAATATCAGCTTGATTTTGCTGGAGATAACAGCACTGCCTGAACAAAGCCTGGATGATTTAAACCAGTATTTAACCCGGTTACCGTTTCCGCCGGCATTAAGCGCCGGCATGAAACTGGATGGTTACAAAGTACTGCAGGAGCTGTTTGCCAGCAGCCGCAGCCATTTATATTTAGTACAAGACGAAGCCAGTGGTGCTCAGTTGGTACTGAAATGCCCGTCGCTGAATTTTGATGATGATGCGCTGTATATCGACCGCTTTATCCGTGAAGAATGGATAGGCCTGCGTATTGAATCTGACTACGTAGTAAAAGTGGTGCGGCAAAGCCGGCCGCGCACCTTTTTATATTATCTGATGGAGTATTTAGACGGCCAGAGTTTAGAGCAATGGTTTGAGCGCCAACCCAAACCGCTAAAACCGGCGTTGGCGATTAAACTGGTTAAGCAAATTGCCGAAGGCTTAAAAGCCTTTCACCGTATGGGCGCTATTCATCAGGACTTAAAGCCCGGCAATATTATGTATTTAAGCAACGGCCAGTTAAAAATTGTCGATTTTGGCTCTGTGTATGTCGCCGGCTTAGCCGAAATTTACAGCCCGCTGCAGCATGATGCGGCACTGGGCACAGCGGCCTATTCTGATCCGCATTATCTGCTTGGGCACAACTCCGGCGTGCAGGGCGACATTTATGCGCTGGCTACCATTGCCTATGAGCTGTTTAGCGGTGGCCATTTGCCTTATGGCGCTGCAGTAGAAGAATGCCGCACCGCGGCCGATTATGACAAACTGCGTTATCGTAGTGCCAGCCAGTATAACCCGGTGATCCCAACCTGGTTTGACCGGGCGCTGCAACGGGGCGTCAGTCTGGACTTATCACAGCGCTATCAAAGCATAAACCAGCTGTTAACCGACTTACAGCAGCCTAATCCGGCGTTTTTACACGAAGAAGTTAAACAACAGCATAAAACCAACCCGTTACTGTTCTGGCAACTGTTGTCCGGTTTTTGGTTTATTACCTTATTGCTGGTGGTATGGCTGTTTTTGCTTCGGCGCTAACATGGCTGATAGCGAAGACCGGCTTGCTCTAAGACAACCGTTGAAGCCCTGGACGGGCTGACAAATTCGTCAGGAACGAATTTGAACAGCTCCGCTGGCCCAAAGGGTGAGCTTCATGGATGAAGTTCATAATCGAGCCCCCAGGGAGGGGTTTACGGCGTGTTGTCGTGAGCAAACCGGTTGAAGCCTGACACCAGAGCTGCTTATCAGCTTTTAGGCCGAAACGCCTTAATCACCGCTTCATTGCACTGTAAATATGGCCCGTCCATTAAATCAATGCAGTAGGGCACCGCCGGAAATACCGCATCTAAACACTGGCGAATGGCTTTGGGTTTACCCGGCAGGTTAATAATTAAACTGCTGCCACGCAAACCGGCGGTCTGGCGCGATAATATTGCCGTGGGCACATATTTTAGTGATTCAGTGCGCATCAGCTCGCCAAAACCGGGCATCATTCTGTCGCACACCGCTTCTGTGGCCTCGGGCGTAACGTCGCGTTTTGCCGGGCCGGTGCCGCCGGTAGTCACAATTAAACAGCAGCCTTGTATGTCGGCCAGCTCGCGCAAGGTTTGCTCAATTAATGGCTGCTCATCCGGAATAAGCCGGTACTCGGCCTGCCAGTCACTGGTTAAGTAGTCTGTTAGCGTATCGATAATCGCTTTGCCGGATAAGTCTTCGTAAATGCCGGCACTGGCGCGGTCGCTTACGGTAACGATGCCGATTTTGGCGCTGTGGTTGGTCATTGCAAATCCTGTTATTACATCAAGGGCGTAATTATAGGCCCCTACGTTGGTGTTACGCCGATCGATATTTGTAGGGGCGCATATTTGCGCCCGAACTAAATGCATTGTTGCATCCGGGGCGCAATAATGCGCCCCTACGGTGATATCAACCCATCACCATCCCCGCCAAATTCAACCAGTAGCCGTTACTGTCGGTAGCCGGCAGTGGCTGCGGCGCTGTGCCGTTAATATTGGCTTTAAATTTCGCCAGCCAGTCAAAGGTGCCACTTAGCTGTGGGCTTAACCGTACTATATCCACCTGGCCCTGCATAGTGCTTAACTGGTTAACCAGGTTATAGCGCAGGCCAGACTGGGTTTGAATGCCGTTTAGCACAAATACCTGAGTGCCATCCTGGCTTGTTACCTCGCGCCCCTGTGGGTAGTTAATGCAACACAGCTCACACTGATCTTTACTGCGGTTTTCTGAGCGGGCGGTAAAACAGCGGCCACTCCAGGCCAGCGGCAGGTGGCCAAAGCTGAACACTTCAGTGCTAAAACAGTCGCGGATATCGGCAATAATGCTTTGCTCTAACACATTGCTAAGCCAGTGGCCGGATAATTCTACCGGCATCACCCAGCGCGTTAAGCCCATGCTGACTAAGCGGCGCAGCGTATGCTGGTTGTAGCAGTTAATTGCCGCACCGGCAACAAAAGGCAGACCCTGCTGCTGTAGCATGCTAATAGCACCCACGTCATTGGCTTCAACTAAAAACTCGCCATTATCGGCATATTTACGCAGTTCACGCAGCTCACCGGGTGACTCATACAAGGTCATGGATGATAAACACACCTGTTTACCGGCTTCGCGCAACATGTGGGCGATGGCCATATAGTCATCAAATTTAAGCTCGCGCCTCTTGCTACAAACCGTTTCGCCTAAGTAAACAATATCAAAGTCGCTGTCAGCGACTTCGCGGTAAAACGCGAGCATCTGTGCTTTGGGCCAAAAATACAGTACCGGGCCTAGTGAGAATTGCATGCTGTTACTTCCATTTGCGATGATAGGCACCCAGCGTGGTCTGGCTGCCTTCAGACAGCCCCGCCAACACTTGCTGCCACTGGGGCTGGACATTAAAACGCTCTGGCGTGGCCATTACCGTATCGATGGCAGCACGCCAGACTTTGGTAATTTGTGCCACATAGGCCGGGCTGCGCTGGCGGCCTTCTATTTTTAATGACTTAATGCCCTCGGCGTATAGCTCGGGCAGTAAATCCAGCGTGTTTAAACTGGTGGGTTCTTCCAGCGCATGATAAGTATCATTGCCGACAGTAAAGCGGCCTTTGCATAGGGTGGGGTAGCCGGCGGTTTCGTTTGGTGCGAAGCGGTCGATTAACACGCCGTTTAAACGCGACTCCAGCGTACCGTTGTTATCCTGCCAGTTCACAAAGGCGGCGGGCGAGCAGGCCCCGGCGGTGTTGGGCGACTGCCCGGTCATATAAGAGCTTAAATAGCAGCGGCCTTCGGCCATAATGCACAGGCTGCCAAAGGCGAATACTTCAAGGTCTATATCACAGCTTCTGGCCAGCGCCCGTACCTGCTGCATCGATAATACCCGCGGCAGTACCACCCGGCTGATATTAAACTGACGGTAAAAATCAATGGCAGCGGCATTGGTGGCCGAGGCTTGTACTGATAAATGCCGCTCCAGTTTCGGGTAGCGTTCAGCCGCATAAGCCAGCACGGCAATATCAGCCAGGATCAGCACATCAGCTCCGGCATCGGCGGCCATATCCACCGCCTGCTGCCAGCGTTGGTAATTGTTTGGGTGGGCAAAGGTATTGATGGCCACGTGTAGCTTTTTGCCATGCTGGTGTACATAACGGGCCGCGTCTTTGAGCTTAGCTTCGTCAAAATTTAAGCCGGCAAAATGGCGGGCGTTGGTGTCATCTTTTAAACCGATGTAAACGGCATCGGCGCCATGCTCGATGGCGGCTTTCAGTGCCGGCATACTGCCAGCCGGACAAAGCAGCTCCATAGGGTGTGTTCCGTATTCGTTTAGCGTTATCACTACCACCGACAGGGAATAGAGTGCGGCGGCGTACTGTGGTTTCATTATAGGGTGATAACTCAGCGCAAGGCTTGTATATGTTTGATATTAAAAGCGTTAACTCCAAGTTGGTAGCATCTCTACCCACAATGCTGCGCGGCCTTACCCGCTGTGCGCCCAAGGAGGCTCAGGCCGGCGTGTTACAGTTGGCATTGAACCAGTTTTTCCGCCCGGAGCTACAAGCCGGTGAGCTGGACTTTTTACGCGGCAAAACGCTGGTGGTGCAGGTAAGCGATATAGCTCTGCAGTTTGCCATTAGCCTAAACGGTGACAGGCTAAAGGTACAGCTACATAGCGCAGAGCAGGATTTACTGCTAAAGGCGGAGCTGGCCGACTTTGTGGCGATGATCAGCAATACCGCCGATCCGGATACGTTGTTTTTCCGCCGCCGTCTGCAAATGCTCGGTGATACCGAGCTTGGCTTGTACTGCAAAAACCTGCTCGACAGCATAGGGCCAGAGCGTCTGCCGAAGCTATGTCAGCTTGGTTTAAGCTGGCTGGCGCAGCAACAGCTAATTGCCAGCGACAACGCTGCTGCGCTGGTCAATTAAGTTTGGCCTGCGGCAGATCAAAGTATGCGCCCTGGCCGGCGTTATAATGCCAAGCTGCCGGCCCAAATCAGTAAACGAGGTTAGAATGCACACTATACAGTGGGATCAGAAGTTAATCAGTAAGTACAATATTAACGGCCCGCGTTATACCTCGTACCCCACGGCATTGGCGCTGAACAGCAACTTTGACCGTGCGCACATTCAAACGGCGATCAGCCAGAGCCCGAACGAACTCAGCTTGTACCTGCATATCCCGTTTTGCCATAAGCTGTGTTACTACTGCGGCTGTAATAAGGTGATCACCCGCCATCAGCATAAAGCCGATACTTACCTCGATGCCTTAGCGCAGGAGATGGCGCTGTATCAGCCACTGCTGCAGGGCAAAAGCATTAATCAGCTGCATTTAGGCGGCGGTACCCCAACTTTTTTAACCGAGTTGCAGCTAAGCCGCTTAATGGCGCTACTGCAACAACACTTTGCTATTAATACTGATGCCGAAATCAGTATTGAAATAGACCCGCGCAGCTGCAGCGACGACAAACTGCGGCATTTACGCAGCTTAGGTTTTAACCGGGTTAGCTTTGGCGTGCAGGATTTAGACGAAAAAGTGCAAATTGCCATTAACCGGCTGCAGGATACTGATCTTATCCGCCATCAGGTGCAGTTAAGCCGTGAGCTGGGCTTTAGCTCGATAAATCTCGATCTGATCTACGGCTTACCCTTTCAACAGAGCGCCAGTTTTGCCGAAACCGTAGATGAAATTATCCGCCTTAATCCCGATCGCATCTCGTTATTTAGCTATGCACATATTCCGGAGCGTTTTGCTGCCCAGCGCAAAATAAGCGATGCCAGCCTGCCGGATGCGCCATTAAAGCTGGAACTCATGCAGCTGGCGATCAACCGTTTTGTCGCCGCCGGTTATCAGTTTATTGGCATGGACCACTTTGCCAGACCCGATGATGCCCTGGCCAAAGCACAGCAAGCCGGTAAGCTGCAGCGTAATTTTCAGGGTTATACCACCGCCGGCCAGGATGCGTTAATTGGCCTGGGGGTATCCAGCATCAGCCAGGTAAGCGGCGTATTATGGCAAAACAGTAAAGAGCTGCCTGAATATTATGCCGCTATCAACAGTGGCCAGCTGCCGGTAGAGCGCGGCTTTAGTTTAAATAGCGATGACAAACTGCGCGCTGCCTTAATCAGCCAGCTTATCTGTCACTTCGAGCTGGACGTTGAAGCTTTCAGTCATAAGTGGCGCCTTAACGGCTTCTGGCAATACTTCGCCGAAGCATTAGAGCGCTTGCAGCCGTTTATGGAAGACGGTTTGGTTGAGGTATACGCCGAGCGCATTAAAGTGACCAGCGCCGGCCGGCTGTGGGTGCGTAGCATCTGCGCCTGTTTTGATGCCTATTTAAGCCAGGGCCAGCAGCGTTATTCGAAAGTGGTGTAGGCGGTTGGTTTTAATCAAATAGGCTGTAACCCGGCGTGCTGCTGTTAAAAACGCTTACACTTTTTTTCTTTCTGATCGGGTAAAACTGCGCCATGCTGACGATTATTTGCCCAGCGTTAATGCATGGACAAGGCAACAGCCGGTAAGGGGAAACAGCATGGCACTTGATACTACAGGCGTAAAACTTGAAGACAGGCCGATAGCTCAGGTCAGGGAAGAAGTGATTGACCAGCTGATTATGAATTACAGCCACGGCGTGATTTCTGAACAAGCCTTTGAGCGCCGGCTGGATATTGCTACTAACTCGGATGATCATCAGCTGCTGGCAGAGCAAGTGGCCGATTTAACCTTATTGCCGGATGCTAAATACCGCGCCATGTGGGCACAGAGTTTTGCTAAGCCGCAGCCTAAAGCAGAGCGTGGTGCAAATGCAGCCAACAGCGACCGGCTGGTGTCGGTGCTAAGCAGTGATGAACGCAGTGGTCCGTGGCGGGTACCGCAGCAACTGACCATTATTAATGCGTTGTCATCGGTAGAGCTGGATTTTTCCGACGCCGTGTTTGACCAGCCGCAGGTAACACTGTACACCCGCAACTGGCTTGGCAGTATAGATATTAAGGTGCCGGAGCATGTAGCAGTGCTGAGCGATATTAACAATATCGCTTCGTCCAGCAGCAACAGTGTCAGTTCTGACAGGGCGGGGGTAAATAAAACCCACTTTATCCGCATTGAGGGCTATTCGGTTTTAGGCTCGGTGAGCATCAGTGTAAAACGCAGCCTGACAGAGCGTTTTACCGACTTTGCTAACTCGGTGCGTACGGCGCTGGGGCTGAAATAACGTCTTGGCAAGGGCACAGACAATGGTTGTTGTAGGGGCGCATTATTGCGCCCCTACATATTATCGAATGAAGTGGGATGCTTAATACAATGCGACTAAGTCGCCAGTCTTATCAAAGGTCAAAAAATCGGCAATCATGCCGCCCTGAATTTTCTCCATCATCATCTTAAGTGGCTGTGTCGCTTCATCACTGTTTGGTGGGAAGCCACCGCGGCCGCCCAACGCCGAGACAAAGGCAATATCCCAGTCGACACCGGTGCTTTTTGATTCATTCACTAAGCTGGAAAAATCGCTGACTTCATCGGGCAGTTTATCCACACACAGCACCGGTGCTAAGGCGCCGCCCTGGCCTTGCTCGAAGTTGTGTTTTTGCGTGTCAGTATAACCGTTTGGTAGCTCGGCTTTGGCAAACACAAACAGCAAACGCTGCGGCTCGTCCTGCATGGCCGCAGCTTTTATTAAGTCAGAGTAAGATTCTATATTCATGATTCACGCCTGCTAACCGTTTTCGCCAGTGTAGCAAAGCCTGTGTAGTGAAAATACCGGCACTGGCGGGGTAGGGACTAACCCGGAAGAGGTAGTGCTTAGCTAAGTGTTGTGCTATTTAGTTTGGCGCTAAATAGCGCGGCAATAAGATCTGACTGGGTTATTACGCCGACCAGCTGTTGCTGGTCGTTTAGCACCGGAATATGGTGCAGGCCTTGGTCTGATAACATAGGTACCAGCGCTACGATATGGTCCTGCTCATGGGCAACGGTGAGCTTAGTCACCATAATTTCGGCAACCTGACGTTTATGCTGGGTTTTATGGCGGTTTTTCAGCAGCAGCTGATTAACGTGGCGCAACAAGCCCCAATAATGCGGCACTTGCAGGTTTTTCAGAAAGTCTACCGTAGACACGACACCCAGCAATTGTCGCTGGCTGTCGGTGACCGGCAACATACTGATTTTATGTTTACGCAATAGCTGCCAGGCACTGCCTACTGCGGTGTCTGCTGTTACGGTGACGACATCGCGTGACATTATGTCGCTACAACGAATTTCACCGCTTTTACGCTGATAAGCATTAAGCTGCGCCTGATGATATAAACGCTCTAAATCCTGCTCGCTAATATCGACCACGGTATCAAAGCTGTTCAGTGCACTGAGTAAATCTTCTGGCTGCAGGCCCAGCCGCTTTAGCGGTGAGGCATCCTGATGTAAGTGCACCGGATCAAATTTTTGTGGGCTTTTTTGCATGCCGCGTTTTAGCCAGAACTTTTGCAGTACTATGGCCACCAGCAGCATGACAAATACATTTAGCGCCACCGGATAGAGCAAAAAGTCATAGCCCAGCACGCTGTCGGTTGAGGCTATTACCGGCACCAGCGCGGTGGCACCGCCTGGCGGGTGCATGCACTCGAAGATATACATCACAAACAGCACACAGCCAATGGTGGCTGCCGCCATCAGGGCTAAGTCGGTAAACAGATGCGAGCAGATAAGGCCCACGGTAGCAGAGATAAGATGGCCGCCAACAAAAGACCAGGGCCGGGCCAACGGGCTGTTAGGCAAACCAAATAACAATACCGACGATGCACCCATCGAGGCCAGCAGCACTATAGTGCTGGCGGTATCTGCCAGCTGCAGGCTGGTGTAGGTGACAATAAACAGCGCGATAAAGGCGGCCAGAGCTACCTTTAACCGTTCGGTAAGCGGTATGGCCGACAAACGCTGACTATCGCGTTTAATCAGGCCCAGTTGTGCCAGTACGGCACTTAACAGGTTTTTTGCTTGGCGTTGCAAGGTTAAATCCGGAATTTGCACCAAAAGAGGGCGAGTATAAGCAGTTAGCAGGAAAAAAGACACCGCAGCGTGTGTCAGTTGGGACCGGAACCGGTCTGCTCACGTCAACACGCCGTAAACCCATATATGGACACCCCATATTTGCCAAGCATTTTTATTTGTTCATAGTTATTCCTTCGTATCTTGCGCTGTAGCAGGGTGCGGAGGCTTCCCAGGTGTA
>JAANMY010000638.1_pt1 | contig 48232 bp, 36 predicted proteins | sample 7279691 | NCBI WGS metagenome assembly JAANMY01 (sample SAMN14094543, study PRJNA606508) | bioreactor metagenome | isolation source: A lab-scale SPAN reactor treating ammonium-rich wastewater day 388 | place: Ireland: Galway | collected 2018-02-07 | reverse complement strand
GGTGATGGTGAAGCCGGGACTCCCCTACCTCGACATCGTGCGGCGCGTGAAGGAGCGCTTCGGCATGCCGACCGCGGTCTACCAGGTGTCCGGCGAGTACGCGATGCTGAAGGCCGCCGCGGAGCGGGGTTGGCTCGACGAGCGCGCGTGCGTCCTCGAGGCGCTCACCTCCATGAAGCGCGCGGGCGCGGACGCGATCCTCACCTATTTCGCGCTCGACGCCGCGCGGTGGCTGGCGGCGCCGGGACGGTAATCGCCCGGAGCCCGAGGGAAGCGGTCGTCGACGCGGCCGGTGTCGTCGGACATGCGACTCTGACCCCGGCCCTCGCGACGCGGCGCGGGACAACTACGGTTCCGACCCCAGCAACTGCTCCACCGCCGTCGCGTCGAGTCGCAGCACCGCCCGCCCGCCGCGTTCGCGGCGCGGACGCGAGCGCAGCGCTTCGCGCGTTCGCACCGAGAGACGGACGCCGCCGCGCCGCGTCTCGATGTAGTACTCGCCGGCGCCGTCCTCGTCACCGGGCAGCGGCCGGAACTCGATGCGCGCGTTGATGAGTTCGAGTTCGATCGACTTCGCGTCGTCTTCCTCCAGCTCGATGCGGATGTCGCTGTGTTCGGTGGCCCAGCCCGCGGCGACGCCGCCCACGAGCCGCGCGCCGCGGTCCGCGAAGCGGCGCAGCCACTCGAGCGCCTCGCGGCGCCGCTCGCGGATCATCGCGCGGTGCTCGTCGCCGCCGAAGATCGCGTGGTACTCGGCGAGCGCATCCTCGACTTCGTCGTCGCGCGGCAGCGACGCGCGCTCCGGGAGGCCGAGTTCGCGTGCCGCCTTGCGCTTGGCGTACGACCAGTCGGAGATCCCGTGTTCGGCGATGAGGCGCGCCGCCGCCTGCGCGAGGCTCGTGCGCTCATGGCCGTCGGGCCCCAGGCCCTGCCGGCGCTCCGCGCGGCGGGCCTCGAAGACGGCGGCGGGTCGCGCGCGCCGGCTCATCGGAGGATCCCGGTCACCGGGCGGAGCCCGGGCTGCATGGGGAAGCCGGACGCCCGGGACTCGACGGTCGCCATCGTTCAGAAGAGCTGGTTGCGCACGTCCTGCGCGGCCTTCCCGCCGGGCGCCGGCGTCAGCGAGTCCTCGCGTCCACGCGGCAACGACTCGGCGAAGAACCAGTCCGACGTCTTGCTCGCGTCGTCGCGCAGCCCGGTCTCGTCGTTGATGCGGACCTGGACCACTCCCGGAGGAGGTTCCAGCGGCTTCTCGGGGAGCCCCTTCAACGCGCGCTGCATGAAGCTGATCCAGATCGGCAGTGCCGCCACCGATCCGGTTTCGTTGGCGCCGAGCGAGCGCGGCTGGTCGAACCCGATCCACGCGATGCCGACCAGCGCGCTCGTGAAGCCGCAGAACCACGCGTCGACGTTCTCGTTGGTCGTGCCGGTCTTGCCGGCGATGTCCTTGCGGCCGAGCGACTGCGCGCGCGTCGCGGTGCCGAAGGCGACGACGTCCTTGAGGAGCGTGGTCATCACGAACGCGTTGCGCGGATCGATCGCCTGTTCGGCGTTGTCGCCCGCGCGCACCGGCTCGGCTTCCGACAACAGGCTGCCTTTCGCGTCGGTGATCTTCGCGATCAGGTAGGGCGTGATGCGGAAGCCGCCGTTCGCGAACACCGCGTACGCGCCGCCCATCTGGACCGGTGTCACCGTGCCGGCGCCGAGCCCCATCGTCAGATAGGCCGGGTGCAGCTTGGGGTCGAAGCCGAACCTCGCGATGTAGTCCTGCGCGTACTGGGGACCGATCGCCTGCAGCACGCGGATCATCACGAGATTCTTCGACTTGGCGAGCGCGAGGCGCAGCCGCATCGGGCCTTCGAACTTGCCGTCGTAGTTCTTGGGTTCCCAGTCCTCGGCGCCGGTCTTCTCCGCCGGCACGAAGAACGGGGCGTCGTTGATGACGGTCGCGGGGGTGAAGCCCTTCTCGAGCGCGGCCGAATAGATGAACGGCTTGAACGCCGATCCGGGCTGGCGCTGCGCTTGCGTCACGTGGTTGAACTTGTTGCGCTCGAAGTCGAATCCGCCGACCAGCGCCGTGATCTCGCCGTCCGAGGGCCGCAGCGCGAGGAACGCCGCCTCCACCTGCGGCATCTGCGTGATCGCCCATCGGCCCTTGTCGTCGCGGGACACCCGGATGACCGCGCCCCGCCGGATGCGCTGGTTGGCCGGGGTCTTGTCGGAGATCGCCCGGGCCGCGAACTTGAGCCCCTCGCCCTCGACCTGGACCACGTCCCCGTTCGACAGGATCGCGCGGACCTCCGACGGCGTCGTGGACGTGACGACGGCCGCGAACAGGTTGTCGCTGTCGGGCGCCTCCTGGAACGCTCGTTCCTGCGCCAGCTCGGCGCCCGCCGGGTCGTCCGGCAAGTTCACGTAGGCTTCCGGCCCCCGGTATCCGTGCCGCCGGTCGTAGTCGACCACGCCCTTGCGGACCGCGGCCACGGCCGCTTCCTGGTCGGACGCGCGGATCGTCGTCCATACGGTGATGCCACGGGTGTAGGCCTCGTCGCCGTAGGCCTCATAGACGACCTGCCGGGCCATCTCGGCGACGAACTCGGCGCGCAGCGGAGCCGCCGTCGCCTTGACCCCCGGCCGGGTGACCAGTGGCGCGTTTCGTGCTTCCTCGTACTGTGCGTCCGAGAGGTAGCGGAGGTCGTGCATGCGCCGCAACACGTACTGCTGCCGGATCTTGGCCCGCCTGGGGTTGGAGACCGGGTTGTAGGCCGAAGGCGCCTTCGGCAGGCCGGCCAGCGTGGCCGCCTCGGCGGGCGTCAGGTCCTTCAGCGGCTTGCCGAAGTAGATCTGGGCCGCGGCCGCGAAGCCGTAGGCCCGCTGGCCCAGGAAGATCTGGTTGACGTAGAGCTCGAGGATGTCGTCCTTGGACAGACTGCCTTCTATCTTCCAGGCGAGCAGGACTTCGCGGAGCTTCCGGCTCAGCGTCTTCTCGCGCGTGAGGAAGAAGTTGCGCGCGACCTGCATCGTGATGGTCCCGGCGCCCTGCTGGGTGCCCGTGAACACGTTGGACAGGGCCGCCCGCATCACCGAAACGAAATCGACGCCGCCATGCTGGTAGAACCGCTCGTCCTCGGCGGCCAGGATCGCGTGCTTCATCAGGTCGGGCACCTCGGCGATCCTGACGACCGCCCGGCGCTCCTCGCCGAATTCCCCCAGGAGCTCGCCTTCCGCGGAAACGACGCGAAGCGGGACTTTGGGCTGGTAATCGGTGAGCGTCTCCAGCGACGGAAGGGTCGGATAAAGCAATGCCAGCACGAAGACGCCCAGGAGGGCGCCGACGACGGCCAGTCCAAGCAGGACGGACCCGGTATAGAGGAGCCAGCGCTTTAGCACGCGGGAATAAAAGTTGCGTCAGGAGCCCGGAGCCGCCCGGTTTTCGGCAACCTTGCAACACCGGAAGCGCCGGGCAGGCAAAAGGTTTGACATCGTTGTGGGTTGCTGCCAGAGTTTAATGTAAGTTGTCAGCATTGACGGCGACAGGGACATGCTTTCCGAAAATTTCTCAGGGGTCCTCGACGTCTTCAAGACCAAGGCGCCGACGCTGATCGGCGTCGACGTCGCCTCGACCTCGATCAAACTCGTCGAACTGTCCGAGGCCGGCAAGGGCAGCTACCGGCTCGACCGCTATGCCATCGAGCCGCTCGCCAAGGATACGGTCCAGGACGGCAACATCGCTAATCTGGACCAAGTCAGCGACGCGCTCAAGCGCGCGTGGAAGCGTCTGGGCAGCCGGAACCGGAACATCGCCCTCGCGCTGCCCGCCGCGATGGTGATCACCAAGAAGATCATCGTGCCCTCCGGCCAGAAGGAGGAGGAGCTCGAACTGACGGTCGAGGCCGAGGCGAACCAGTACATCCCGTTCGCCCTGGACGAGGTCAATCTCGACTTCCAGATCCTGGGACCCGCGCCGAACAATCCCGACGAGGTCGAGGTGCTGATCGCCGCGTCCCGGAAGGAGAAGGTCGAGGACCGCGTCGCCATCGCGGAAGCGGCGGGCCTCAAGCCGCGCGTGATGGACGTCGAATCGTACGCGACGCAGGAGGCGTTCCGGCTCATCACGCCGTCGCTCCCGGCCAACGGCCGCGACCAGAACATCGCCTTCGTCGACATCGGCGCGCACATCACCCATTTCTACGTGCTGCGGAACGGGCAGTTCCTGTTCTCCCGCGACCAGGCCTTCGGCGGCAATCAGTTGACCCACGACATCCAGCGTGCGTTCAACCTGTCGCCCGAGGAGGCCGAGTCGGCGAAGAAGAACCAGGGGCTTCCGGAGAACTACGACAACGACGTGCTGCAGCCGTTCATGGAGACCCTCGCGCTCGAGCTCACGCGCGCGCTGCAGTTCTTCTTCACGTCGACCTCGTACAACCAGGTCGACCAGATCGTGCTCGCCGGAGGCTGCGCGCAGCTCCCCGGGCTCGACGAACTCGTCGCGAAGCGTGCGGGCGTGGCGACCGTCATCGCCAACCCGTTCGCCTCGATGCAGGTGAGCGACCGGATCCGGCCGCGCCAGCTCGCGGCCGACGCTCCGATGCTGATCGTGGCGACCGGGCTCGCGATGAGGAGTTTCGAGTGACGTCCCCCCGAAGCGTCCTTCGGTCGCACGCGGGTGCCTCGACCGGCCGTCGGCGCAGCCCGGAGGCGCGGAGCTAGGCCATGGCGAACGCCGTCCGGATCAACCTGCTCCCGCACCGCGAGGAGAAGCGGCAGGCACGCCAGCGCCAGTTCGTGTCGTTCGGCGTGCTGCTCGCGATCCTGGCGCTCGCCGTCGTCGGACTCGTCCACATGGTGTTCACCGCGAAGATCGACGAGCAGAACGACCGCAACCGGCTCCTCAAGACCGAGATCGCGAAGCTCGACGAGCAGATCAGGGAGATCGACAAGCTGCGCGACCAGATCCAGCAGGTGCTGGCCCGCAAGCAGGTGGTCGAGAACCTGCAGGCGAACCGCAACGAGGCGGTCCACCTGATCGACCAGGTGGTGCGCCAGTTGCCCGACGGGATCTACCTCAGGTCGATCCACCAGACCGGCGAGCGGGTCCAGATGATCGGCTACGCGCAGTCCAATGCCCGGGTCTCGACGCTGATGCGCAACATCGAGGCTTCCCCCTGGCTCGCGTCGCCGGAACTGGTCGAGATCAAGCTCGTGACGCTGCCGGGCGCCGCGCGCGGCGCGGCACCGCAGCAGGTCAACGAGTTCACGCTCAATTTCCAGGTCAAGCGCGTGCAACCGACGAGGCCGCCGGCCCCGCCGGCGGGCGCACCGGTCCCGGCGAAGTCGGCCTCGGCGCAGGGAGGCCTCGGATGAACTTCGACGAACTGCGCCGGCTGTCGCTGCGCGACGTCGGCAACTGGCCGCTCCTGCCGAAGCTGCTGGTGCTCGGACTGGTGTTCGTCGCGATCATCGCGGCGGGCGCGCTCCTCGACTGGAAGGACCAGTGGGACACGCTGGACCAGGCGCAGGTCGAGGAGGGGAAGCTGCGCGAGCAATACGCGCAGAAGAAGGTGAAGGCGATCAATTTCGAAGCCTACCGCGCCCAGCTCTCCGAGGTCGAGCAATCGTTCGGCGCGTTGGTGAAGCAGCTCCCCAACCGCTCCGAGATCGACGCGCTCCTGACCGACATCAACCAGGCGGGTCTCGGGCGGGGCCTCGTGTTCGAGCTCTTCAAGCCCGCGGCGCAGGAGAAGATGGCCGACTTCTACGCCGAACTGCCGATCGCGATCCGCATCACCGGCAACTACCATGACATGGGGGCGTTCGCGAGCGACGTCGCGCAACTGCCGCGCATCGTGACGCTGAACGACGTGACGATCGCGAACGACAAGGGCACGCTGCGGATGGACGCGGTGGCGAAGACCTTCCGCTACCTCGACGACGAGGAGGTCCAGCGGCAGCGCGCGCTCGCGAAGCAGGCGAAGGACAAGGCGAGGAAGAAATGAGCGCACGGCTCGCGACCGCCATCGTTCTCGCCGCGCTGGGCGCAGCCGCGTGCGGCGGCGAGAGCCACCAGGACCTGCGCCAGTGGATGAACGATCAGGGCAAGGGCGCGCAGGGCAAGCTCGAGCCGCTGCCGCAGATCCTTCCCTACGAGCCGTTCGCCTACAACGCGTTCGACCTGCCCGACCCGTTCAAGCCGCGCAAGATCGAGCCGGCGAAGGGCAACAGCAAGCTCGCGCCCGATCTCGCGCGGCGCCGCGAGCCGCTCGAGAGCTTCCCGCTGGAGTCGCTGTCGATGGTCGGCACGCTCGCGAAGGACAAGACGATGTACGCGCTCGTTCGCACGCCGGAGAAGGACATCTACCAGGTGCGTTCGGGCAACTTCATGGGGCAGAACTTCGGCGTCGTCACCGGCATCACCGACACCGAGATCAAGTTGAAGGAACTCGTGCAGGACGGCGCGGGCGACTGGACCGAACGGTCGTCGGCGCTCCAGCTGCAGCAGCCCGACGCGCGGGCACAAGGGGGAAGACGATGAGCGCAACATTCGCCACTCGGGCCAGGAGCGCCGCGGCCGCCGTTCGCGGCATGGCGGTCGGGCTCGCCGCGATCGGCGCACTCGCGCTCGCCGCGCCCGCATGGTCGCAGGGCAACAGCCTCGAGCAGGTCACGGTCTCGAAGGGGAGTTCCGGCCGCACGATCGTCCGCTTCCAGCTCAAGCATCCGCCGGCGAACCCGCCGGCCGGGTTCGCGATCGCGAGCCCGCCGCGCATCGCGCTCGATTTCCTCGAGACGACGAACGGCCTCGGCATCACGCAGAAGCAGGTCGACGACGCCGGGCTGCGCAGCATGAACGTGATCCAGGCCGGTGCGCGCACGCGCGTCGTGTTCAACCTGAACCGCCCGCAGACCTACGAGACCAACATCGAGGGCAACGCGGTGCTGGTCACGCTGATCGACCAGAGCGACCGGCTCGACGCCTCCGCCCAGGAAGTCCAGCGCTTCGCCGAGGCCCGACCGGGCGACGTGCAGCACGCGCTGCGCGACGTCGACTTCCGCCGCGGCCGCAACGGCGAGGGCCGCATCGTCGTCGACCTGTCCGATCCGGCGACCGGGATCGACATTCGCCAGCAGGGCCGCCAGCTCATCGTCGACTTCATGAAGACCTCGGTGCCGCGCAACCTCGAGCGCCGGCTCGACGTCGCGGACTTCGCGACACCGGTGGTCTCGGTCGAGACGTTCGCGCAGGGGCCGAACGCGAGGATGGTCATCGAGCCGAAGGGCCTGTGGGAGCACTCGGCCTACCAGACCGACAACCGGTTCATCGTCGAGATCAAGCCGATCCAGGAGGACCCGAACCGCCTGACCCAGGGCACGCGCGGCGGCTACAAGGGCGAGAAGGTCTCGTTCAACTTCCAGAGCATCGACGTGCGCTCGGTGCTGCAGGTGATCGCGGACTTCACCGGCCTCAACATCATCACCAGCGACACGGTGCAGGGCTCGCTCACGCTGCGCCTGAAGGACATCCCCTGGGACCAGGCGCTCGACATCATCCTGCAGACCAAGGGGCTCGACATGCGCAAGAACGGCAATGTCGTGCTCATCGCGCCGCGCGAGGAACTCGCGCTCAAGGAGAAGCAGCAGTTCGAGTCGCAGGCGCAGATCAGCGATCTCGAGCCGCTGCAGGTCGAGTCGTTCCAGTTGAACTACATGAAGGCGTCGGACTTCGCCAACATGCTGTCGACGAACCGCCAGCAGCAGTTCGGGCTGGGCGCCGGCCAGACGCCGACGACCGGCGGGCAGGGCTCGATCCTGTCGCGGCGCGGCGTCGCGTTCGTCGACCCGCGGTCCAACGTGCTCTTCGTGCAGGACACGCCGGCGAAGCTCGAGGAGGTCCGCAAGATGATCCGCCAGCTGGACATCCCGGTCCGGCAGGTGCTGATCGAGGCGCGGATCGTGATCGCGAGCGACAAGTTCAGCCGCCAGTTGGGCGTGCGCTTCGGGCAGCAGACCGGGTTCACGTTCAACCGCGGCCGCTACTCGGTCGGCTCGACCGGATCGCTCAACACGCAGCCGGTGGTCCGCACGGAGGGCGACCGCATCGTGCGCGACACGCGTACGCCGACGCCGTTCGAGATCGCGTCGCCCACGGTCGCGCCCTACGGCTACCCGGGCTACTCGGATCCGCAGGCGCTCAACATCAACCTGCCGGTGCTGAACGCCGCCGGCTCGCTCGCGATGACGCTGATCAACCTCGGCAGCGGCAACCTCATCAACCTCGAGCTGACGGCGCTCGAGGCCGAGAACCGCGGCAAGGTGGTGTCGAGCCCGCGCGTGATCACCGCGGACAACCAGAAGGCCCGCATCGAACAGGGCACCGAGATCCCCTACGTCACGCCGGGCTCGGCCAACAATCCGGCGACCGTGCAGTTCAAGAAGGCGGTGCTGCTGCTCGACGTGACGCCGCAGATCACGCCGGACAACCGGATCATCATGACGGTCGAGGTGCGCAAGGATTCGGTCGGCCAGTTCGTGCAGCTCGGCGGCGGCTTCCAGGTGCCCTCGATCGACACGAAGAACGTGCTCACGCAGATCGCGGTCAACAACGGCGACACCGCGGTCATCGGCGGGATCTACGAGGAGACGATCCGCAACGACGTCGACAAGGTGCCCTACCTCGGCGACATCCCGCTCTTCGGCTACCTGTTCAAGCAGACCGGCCGGTCGAGCGACAAGACCGAACTGCTGATCTTCCTCACGCCGCGGATCGTCAAGGAGACGGTGAACGCGGTGAAGTAACGTCACGCGCGAGAGGGCGACACGAGGGCCGCCCGAGGGGCGGCCCTTTCGCTGGTGCGCCCGCGGCGCACCGCCGCGTCGAGCAACCGCGGCACCTCCGCGTTCGGCGCCCCGCGCACCCTGGCGGGCCGCATCGCTGCTCCCGCTACAATGCCGTCATGCTGCTCCACCGCGGCAATCTCTTCCTCGTCGGGCTGATGGGCGCCGGCAAGACGACGCTCGGCCGCCAGCTCGCGCGGCGCCTCGCCAAGCGGTTCGTCGACGCCGATCACGAACTCGAGGAGCGTCTCGGCGTCAACATTCCCACGATCTTCGAGATCGAAGGCGAAGCTTCGTTCCGCGACCGCGAGGAGGCGCTGATCGCCGAACTCGCCGGGCTCGAGAACATCGTGCTCGGCACCGGAGGCGGCGCGGTGCTGCGCGAGGCGAGCCGGCGGCGGCTGAAGGAAGGGGGCACGGTCGTGTACCTGCACGCCGATCCCGCGACGCTCTACGAGCGCGTGCGGCACAGCCGCCACCGGCCGATGCTGCGGGCCGCCGATCCCGCCGCGCGCATCGCCGAACTCTACGCGCAGCGCGATCCGCTGTACCGTTCGATCGCCGACCACGTCGTGGCGTCCGACCGCGAGGTCGTGATGCGGTTCGTTCGCGGATGGGAGGCCGCCGGGCAGCCGGCGGCGGAGGACGCAAGGTGAAGGAACTCGTGGTCGCGCTCGGCGAGCGGAGCTACCCGATCCGGATCGGGCGCGGCGCGCTTTCGGAGGTGGGGCAGTCGATCGCGGCGCGATCGACCCGAGCGGTCGTCGTGTCCAACGCCACGGTGGCCGCGCTTCACCTGGCCACGCTCCGCGCCGGCCTCGAACGGGCCGGCGTCGCATCGGACGTCGTGCTGATTCCCGACGGCGAGGCGCACAAGAACTGGGAAACGCTCAACGACCTCCTGACGCGACTCCTCGAACTTCGGGCCGACCGGACGACGCCGCTCGTGGCGCTGGGCGGCGGCGTGATCGGCGACCTCGCGGGCTTCGCCGCCGCGGTCTACCAGCGCGGCGTTCCGTTCGTCCAGGTGCCGACGACACTGCTCGCGCAGGTCGACTCGTCGGTCGGCGGCAAGACGGCGGTCAACCACCGGCTCGGCAAGAACATGATCGGCGCGTTCCACCAGCCGATGGCGGTGGCGATCGACACGGCGTGCCTCGCGACGCTGCCGCCGCGCGAGGTCGTCGCGGGCCTGGCGGAGGTCGTCAAGTACGGCGCGATCCGCGACGCCGACTTCTTCGCCTGGCTCGAGCGCGCGATGCCCGCGCTCAACGCACGCGACGACGACGCGCTCGTCCACGCGATCTTCGAGAGTTGCCGCATCAAGGCGGAGATCGTCGCCGCGGACGAGCGCGAGACCGGCGAGCGCGCGCTCCTCAATTTCGGACACACCTTCGGACACGCGATCGAGACGGCGACCGGCTACGGAACCTGGCTCCACGGCGAGGCGGTCGGTGCCGGGATGGTGCTCGCGTCGCGGCTGTCGGAGCGCGTGAGCGGCCTTCCCGCGGGCGAACGCGGGCGCGTCGAGGCACTGGTCGCGGCCGCGGGCTTGCCCACCGCCGCGCCGAAGCTCGGACTCGAACGCTGGCTCGACCTCATGGGTCGCGACAAGAAAGTCGAGCACGGACGCATGCGCTTCGTCGTGCTCGAAGCGTTGGGCCGGGCGGTCGTCCGCGCGGACGTCGCCGAGCGCGACATCGCCGCCGTCGTCGGCTGACGTTTCCTTCGCGCTGAAACGACGACGGCGATCCGGGGATCGCCGTCGTCGCCGTTGCGGCCGTCGCCTAGTTGCAGGAGATCGTCACCAGCCGGGATTGCGCCGGGAATCCCCCGTCGTTGATCCTGAAGACCCGGTCGCCCGCGGTGGCGCTGAGGCCGCTGATCGAGACCGATCCGCCTTCGCTGGTGATGAGCGGCGACGGAGCAAAGGAAGGCGCGTCGCCCGCCAGCGACGTCAACGTCGCGATGTTGTACGGGGGCGTGCCGCCGGTGATCACGAACGGTCCGAAGGTCTGGCCGAGACAGGCGGCCGGGCCGGCGCTGTTCGGCGTGACCGCGAGCACCGGCGCGCCTCCGCCTCCGCCGCCACCGCCACCGCCGCCACCGGATGGCGGATCCTCGGTCCCCGGGACGTTGTTGAGGGTCGCCGTGGTCGTCTTGCCCGCGGAGTCGACGATCGCGAACGTGAGCGGATTGACGCAGGTTCCGTTGGTGGCGGCACGGAAGAAGCCGCCGCTCGCCGCCACGACGTTCGGCGCGAACGTGACGCCGGTCGGGAACGAAGCGGTGATCGTGTACGGCGGCACGCCGCCGAAGATGTAGTAGTCGATCAGGAAGCCGGTCGAGCACGAGTTGTTGTAGAGCGTCTGGATCGTCGCGGACGGCGGGATCACCGACAGGTTGTCCCCGTTCGTCGTCCGCTCGACCACGAAGTTGCCGTTCTGCGTCTGCCCGGTCGCGACGTCGGTCGCGCGGATCTGCGCGGCCTGCGTAGGCGCGTTGGCGGTCGCGAGGATCTGGACCGTGGCGGTGCCGGTGCCGTCGGTGACGACGGTGAGCGTCGGCGCGAGCGGCGTGCCCGGATTGCTCGTCATGATGGCGAACGGGCCGAAGACCGCGTCGAACCGGATCTGGCGCCCCGGGAGCGGCGCTCCGCCGATGCCGGTGGCGACGACCGTCACGGCCGCGGTGTCCCCGTCGCAGACGTTCGAGCCGCAGGTCGAGTTCGACGGCGTGATCGTGAGACCGTTCTGGAACAGCGGGGCGAAGCGGACGATGACGTTGGCGATCACCTTCTGGCCGGATTGGTCGGCCACCGTGACCTGGACCGGAACATCGGTGCCGACCGCGACCGGATTGGCGACCAGGACGAGGGTGCTGCCGGCGACGTTGAACGGCACCGGAAGGACGGCCGAATCGTTGGTGACCGCGGTGTAGGGTGGCAGGCCGCCGAGGATCTGGAGCGTCGTCGGGATGCCCGAATAGGCGGTGATGATGCCGGCTGGCAAGGTCTGGAGCGTCGGGACCGGGTCGGGCTGGGTCGGCGTGCTCGGATTGTTGACGCTGCCGCTGCCGCCGCCGCAGGCGGAGAGGGCGAGCGTGCCGGCCAGGACGATGAGGGCGGCGACCGGGCGCAACCATCCGGTGAGGCGGGTTTGGGACATGGCGCGATTCCTGATGACGTTGTCTTGAGGGCGGGGCCGGAGGCGATGGCGCCAAAAGGCCGATTTGGACGCTGCAACAACGAGATAGCCCAAACTGTTCAGATTAGAGCCCAAGTCGCGGGCCACTGCAAGGTTTTCAGGCGGTCGCAGGCCGCCGTCAGGCGGGCGCTGTTGCGCGCAGATCGGCAGGGGACGACCGGCATTTCTTGTCGCAACGCAGCAAGCCGGGTAGGATTCCAAGGTTTCGCCACCCGTTCGCACGAGCAAGCTTCGCGCCCGTGCCGGTCGGTCGAAACGACCCGCCGGACCGCGGCTCGAGGCCGTGGAGCGCCGGTGGTGGGACCTCGACGGGGACCTCGAAGGTGGACCAAGCATCCGGCCAGGAACATTCGACCGCGCCCGGCGCCTGGCCGCCGGTCGCCCAGGGGCTCTACGACCCCGTGCGCGAGCACGACGCCTGCGGGCTCGGCTTCATCGCGCACATCAAGGGACGCAAGAGCCACGCGATCATCAGGCAAGGCCTCAAGATCCTCGAGAACCTCTCGCATCGGGGCGCGACCGGCGCCGATCCGTTGCAGGGCGACGGCGCGGGCATCCTGATCCAGCTTCCCGACACGTTCCTGCGCCGCGCGTGCGGCAAGCTCGGCATCACGCTGCCCGCGGTCGGCCATTACGGCGTCGGCATGGTGTTCCTGCCGCGCGAACCGGCCTCGCGCATGGCCTGCGAGCAGGAGATCGAGCGCGCGATCGCGGCCGAAGGACAGGCGCTGCTCGGCTGGCGCGACGTCCCGACCGACAACGAAGGACTCTCGGAGCGCACGAAGGAAGTCGAGCCGGTGATCCGGCAGGTGTTCGTCGGTCGCGGCTCGCGCGACATGGACGCCGACGCGCTCGAGCGCAAGCTCTACGTGATTCGCAAGCGCGCCGGCCACGCGATCCAGGCGCTCGCGCTGAAGCACGGCCGGGAGTTCTACGTGCCGTCGTTCTCGACCCGCACGCTCGTCTACAAGGGGATGCTGCTCGCCCACCAGGTCGGGAGCTTCTACGCGGACCTCGCCGACGAGACGATGGTCTCGGCGCTCGCGATGGTTCACCAGCGGTTCTCGACCAACACGTTCCCGACCTGGGACCTCGCGCACCCGTTCCGCTTCGTCTGCCACAACGGCGAGATCAACACGCTGCGCGGCAACTTCAACTGGATCCGCGCGCGCGAGGGCGCGATCGCGTCGAAGGTGCTGCGCGACGACCTCCCGAAGCTGTTCCCGCTGATCTACGAGGGACAGTCGGACTCGGCGTCGTTCGACAACGCGCTGGAACTCCTCGTGATGGGCGGCTATCCGGTCGCGCAGGCGATGATGATGATGATTCCCGAGGCCTGGGCCGGGAATCCGCTGATGGACGAGGACCGGCGCGCGTTCTACGAGTACCACGCCGCGCTGATGGAGCCCTGGGACGGCCCCGCCGCGATGGCCTTCACCAACGGGCGCCAGATCGGCGCGACGCTCGACCGCAACGGCCTGCGGCCCGCGCGCTTCGTGGTCACCGACGACGACTACATCGTGATGGCCTCCGAGGTCGGCGTGCTCGACATTCCGGAGAAGAAGATCGTCAAGAAGTGGCGGCTGCAGCCGGGCCGGATGCTGCTCGTCGACCTGGAGCAGGGGCGCATCGTCGACGACGACGAGCTGAAGCGCTCGCTCGCCACGGTGAAGCCGTACCGCGAATGGATCGAGCGCTGCCGCCTGTCGCTCGAGGCGATGCCCGAGCCCGCGCCCGCGATCGAATCGGAAGTGCCGCTCCTCGACCGCCAGCAGGCGTTCGGCTGGACGCTCGAGGACCTCAAGGTGATCCTCGCTCCGATGGCGCAGGCCGGCGAGGAGGCGATCGGTTCGATGGGCAACGACGCGGCGTTGCCGGTGCTCTCCGACCGATCCAAGGTCTTCTACCAGTACTTCAAGCAGCTCTTCGCGCAGGTCACCAACCCGCCGATCGATCCGATCCGCGAGGAACTGGTGACGAGCCTCGTGTCGTTCATCGGTCCGCGGCCGAACCTGCTCGCGGTCGACTACGAGCCGGGCGTCACCGAGCCGCCGATGCGCCTCGAGGTCGAGCAGCCGATCCTCACCGCCGAGAACATGGAGAAGCTCCGCCACATCGAGCTCTTCTCCGGCGGCGCGTTCCACGCCGACGAGCTCGACATCACCTATCCGTCCGACTGGGGCGCGAACGGCATGGAGGCCGCGCTCGCGAGCCTCGCCGCGCACGCAGTCGACGCGATCCGCAAGGGCCGCAACATCCTGATCCTGTCCGACCGCACGGTCGGTCCGGACCGCCTGCCGATTCCCGCGCTGCTCGCGACCGCGGCGGTGCACGAGCACCTGGTGAAGATGGGGTTGCGCACGTCCGCGGGACTCGTCGTCGAAACCGGCTCGGCGCGCGAGGTGCACCACTTCGCTCTGCTCGCGGGCTACGGCGCGGAGGCGATCCATCCCTACCTCGCGCTCGAGACGCTCGCCGCGCAGCCGGATGCGGTCGGGGAGCCGGACGGCAAGGCGGCGCAGAAGAAGTTCATCAAGGCGATCTGCAAGGGGCTCACCAAGGTGATGTCCAAGATGGGCATCTCGACCTACCAGAGCTACTGCGGCGCGCAGATCTTCGAGGCGGTGGGACTGCGGCGCGCGTTCGTCGACAAGTACTTCACCGGCACCGCGAGCAACGTCGAGGGCATCGGGCTCTTCGAGGTCGCCGAGGAGGCCGCGCGAACGCACGCGGGCGCGTTCGGCGACGATCCGCTGCTCGCGGACGCGCTCGACGCCGGGGGCGAGTACCAGTATCGCCTGCGCGGCGAAGAGCACATGTGGACGCCGGATTCGATCGCGAAGCTCCAGCATTCGGTGCGCGGCGGCAGCTACGCGACCTACAAGGAGTACGCCGCGCTCATCAACGACCAGGGCCGCGCGTTCAAGACGCTGCGCGGGCTGTTCGAGCTCAAGACCGGCGCGCGTCCCGCGGTGCCGCTCGACGAGGTCGAGCCGGCGAAGGAGATCGTCCGGCGCTTCGCCACCGGCGCGATGAGCCTCGGGTCGATCTCGACCGAGGCGCACACGACGCTCGCCGTCGCGATGAACCGCATCGGCGGCAAGTCGAACACCGGCGAAGGCGGCGAGGATGCGATGCGCTACCGCGCCGAACTGCGCGCGGGACGCAGCGTCGTCGAGGACGGCGACACCGTCGGCAAGCTGATCGGTCGCGACCGGATCGAGCGCGACATCGCGCTCGCGGCCGGCGACAGCCTGCGCTCGAAGATCAAGCAGGTGGCGTCCGGGCGCTTCGGCGTCACCGCCGAGTACCTCGCGTCCGCCGACCAGATCCAGATCAAGATGGCGCAGGGCGCGAAGCCCGGCGAGGGCGGCCAGCTCCCCGGGCACAAGGTCTCCGAGTACATCGCGATGCTTCGCTACTCGGTGCCCGGCGTCGGACTGATCTCGCCGCCGCCGCACCACGACATCTACTCGATCGAGGACCTGGCGCAGCTGATCCACGACCTCAAGAACGCGAACCCGCGCGCGTCGATCTCGGTGAAGCTCGTCTCCGAGGTCGGCGTCGGCACGGTCGCCGCGGGCGTGGCGAAGGCGAAGTCCGACCACGTGACGATCGCCGGCCACGACGGCGGCACCGGCGCCTCGCCGGTGTCGTCGATCAAGCACGCCGGGACGCCGTGGGAGCTGGGGCTCGCGGAGACCCAGCAGACGCTGGTGCTGAACCGCCTGCGCGGGCGCATCGTCGTGCAGGTCGACGGCCAGATGAAGACCGGCCGCGACGTGGTGATCGGCGCGCTGCTCGGCGCCGACGAGTTCGGCTTCGCCACCGCGCCGCTCGTCGCGTCGGGCTGCATCATGATGCGCAAGTGCCACCTCAACACCTGTCCGGTGGGCGTGGCCACGCAGGATCCGGTGCTCCGTCGCCGGTTCGCCGGCCAGCCGGAGCACGTCGTCAACTATTTCTTCTTCGTCGCCGAGGAAGTGCGCGAACTGATGGCGCAGCTCGGCTTTCGCAGCTTCGACGAGATGATCGGCAAGAGCGACCTCATCGACCTGAGGAAGGGCATCGAGCACTGGAAAGCGAAAGGGCTCGATTTCTCGCGCGTGTTCCATCAGCCGCCGATGCCCGCCGCGGTCGCCCGCCGCCAGTGCGAGTCGCAGGAGCACGGGCTCGAGCGCGCGCTCGACCACAAGCTCATCGAGGCCGCGAAGCCCGCGCTCGAAGCGCGCCAGCCGGTGCGCCTCGCGCACCGGATCCGCAACGCCAATCGTTCGGTCGGCGCGATGCTGTCGGGCGAAGTCGCGCGCCGCCACGGCCACGACGGGCTGCCCGAAGACACGATCCACGTGGCGTTCGAAGGCATCGCCGGACAGAGCTTCGGGGCGTTCCTCGCGCGCGGCGTCGCGTTCGAACTGAAGGGCGCGACCAACGACTACGTCGGCAAGGGCCTGTCGGGCGGGCGCATCGTCGTCTACCCCGATCCGGCGTGCCCGGCGAAGGCGGAGGAGAACATCGTCGTCGGCAACACGGTGATGTACGGCGCGATCGAAGGCGAGGCGTACTTCCGCGGTGTCGCGGGCGAACGCTTCTGCGTCCGGAATTCCGGTGCCTCCGCGGTCGTCGAGGGCACCGGCGACCACGGCTGCGAATACATGACCGGCGGCACCGTGGTCGTGCTCGGCCGCACCGGACGGAACTTCGCGGCCGGGATGAGCGGCGGGATCGCCTACGTCCACGACCCCGACGGCACGTTCAAGGACCGCTGCAACCTGTCGATGGTCGCACTCGAACCGGTGTTGTCGGAGGCTGAGCAGGCGCGCGTGGAGCGCGATCTCGCCGCGGCGGGCAAGGCGGTCGTCCGGCACGCCGGACGCTCCGACGACGCGATCCTGCGCGAACTCGTCGAGAAGCACCTGCGCTTCACCGGCTCGGCCGTGGCGCTCGCGATGCTCGACGGATGGGAGGCCGCGCGCGGCCGCTTCGTCAAGGTCTTCCCGCACGAGTACCGCCGTGCGCTCACCGAGATGGCCGCGAAGGCGGCCGAGAAGCCGGCGGCGCCGAAGGCGCGCGCGGTGGCATAGACCCTTCGCAACACGCACACGCATGGGCAAGATCACCGGATTCCTGGAATACGAGCGCATCGCCGAGGTGGCCGAGCCCACGCGCGAGCGGGTGCGGCACTACCGCGAGTTCGTGCTGGCGCTCACCGACGACGCGGCGTCGAAGCAGGGCGCGCGCTGCATGGACTGCGGCATCCCGTTCTGCCATTCGGGCTGCCCGGTCAACAACGTCATCCCCGACTGGAACGATCTCGTGTACCGGCGCTCGTGGCGGGCCGCGCTCGAATCGTTGCACTCGACCAACAACTTTCCCGAGTTCACCGGCCGCGTGTGCCCGGCGCCCTGCGAGGCGGCGTGCACGCTCAACATCAACGCCCAGCCGGTCGGCATCAAGTCGATCGAGCACTTCATCATCGACAAGGGCTGGGAGGAAGGCTGGGTCGAGCCGCGCCCGGCCGCGGTACGGACCGGCCGGCGCGTCGCGGTCGTGGGTTCGGGACCGGCGGGCCTCGCCTGCGCGCAGCAACTCGCGCGCGCGGGTCACGATGTCGTCGTCTTCGAGAAGAACGACCGGATCGGCGGGCTGCTCCGCTACGGCATCCCCGACTTCAAGCTCGAGAAGGCGGCGATCGACCGGCGGATGGCGCAGATGTCGGCCGAGGGCGTGGTCTTCCGCCCCGGCGTCGAGATCGGCCGCGACGCCGATCCGCGCGCGCTGATCGACGAGTTCGACGCGGTGGTGCTCGCGGGCGGCGCCGAGAAGCCGCGCGACCTGCCGGTGCCCGGCCGCGAACTCGCGGGCGTCCACTACGCGATGGAATTCCTGCCGCAGCAGAACCGGGTCGTCGCCGGCGACCGCGTCGCCGATCAGATCCTCGCGACCGGAAAGCACGTCGTCGTGATCGGCGGCGGCGACACCGGTTCGGACTGCGTCGGCACGTCGAACCGCCAGGGCGCGGCGTCGGTCACCCAGTTCGAACTGCTGCCGCGGCCGCCGGAGCACGAGGACAAGCCGCTCGTGTGGCCGTACTGGCCGCTGAAGCTTCGCACCTCGTCCTCGCACGAGGAAGGCTGCCAGCGCGACTGGTCGGTCGCGACGAAGCGGTTCGAAGGCCGCGACGGCAGGGTGGAGAGGCTCGTCGCGGCGCGGCTCGAGTGGTCGCGCGCGGCCGACGGCCAGATGAAGATGACCGAGGTGACCGGCAGCGAGTTCGAGATGAAGGCCGACCTGGTGCTGCTCGCGATGGGCTTCACCGGACCGGGATCGGCCCCGATGCTCGAACGCTTCGGCGTCGCGCGCGACGCGCGGAGCAACGTGGCCGCGGATACCGACCTCTACCGCACCAGCGCCGACAAGGTGTTCGCCGCCGGCGACATGCGCCGCGGCCAGTCGCTCGTCGTCTGGGCGATTCGCGAAGGCCGGCAGTGCGCGCGATCGGTCGATGCGTTCCTGATGGGCGCTTCGTCGCTGCCGCGATGACCCGGGTTCGACGTTCGTCGTCGAGCGTTCGACGTCGCCTGACTTCCGGACCCGCTCCCCGCTGACGCGGGGCGCGGGCGCGGATCGCCGTGCATGAGTCGAACGTCCGACGTCGAACCTCCCTCCCGCTTGCGCAACGACACGTTCCTGCGCGCGCTTCGTCGCGAGCCGGTGCCGCGCACGCCGGTCTGGCTGATGCGGCAGGCCGGGCGCTACCTGCCCGAGTACAACGCCACGCGCGCCCGCGCCGGCAGCTTCATGGCGCTCGCGCAGTCGCCCGACCTCGCGACCGAGGTCACGCTGCAGCCGCTCGCGCGCTTTCCGCTCGACGCCGCGATCCTGTTCTCGGACATCCTCACCGTGCCCGACGCGATGGGTCTCGGCCTCTCGTTCGCCGAGGGCGAGGGTCCGCGCTTCGCGCGCACCGTGCGCGACGATGCGTCGGCGTCCGCGCTCGAGGCGCCCGACATGGCGAAGCTGCGCTACGTGTTCGACGCGGTCGCGTCGATCAGGCGCGCGCTCGCCGGACGCGTGCCGCTGATCGGGTTCTCCGGGAGCCCGTTCACGCTCGCGTGCTACATGATCGAGGGGCGCGGCAGCGACGACTTCGCGACCGTCCGCAGGATGGCCGCGGCCCGCCCCGACCTGCTCGCGCGCATCGTCGAGGTGAACGCGCGCGCCGTCGCCGCCTACCTGCGCGAGCAGGCGGTCGCGGGGGCCGACGCGCTGATGATCTTCGACACCTGGGGCGGCATGCTGTCGACCGCGGCGTTCGAGCGGTTCTCGCTCGCGACGATGCGAAGCGTGATCGAAGCGCTCAAGCGCGATCCCGCCGCGCGATCGGTGCCGATCGTCGTGTTCACCAAGGGCGGTGACGCGTGGCTCGAGCGGCTGGCGTCGATCGGCGCCGACGCAGTCGGCCTCGACTGGACCGCGGACCTCGCCGCCGCGCGCGCGCGGGTCGGTGAACGCGTCGCGCTGCAGGGCAACCTCGACCCGCTCGTGCTCACGACCGATCCCGACACCGTGGCGCGCGAAGCGGAAGCCGTGGTCGCTGCCGCGGGCCCGGCGCCGGGATTCGTGTTCAACCTGGGCCACGGGATCGTGCCTTCCACGCCACCGGAACACGTCGGCGTCCTGGTCGAGACGGTCCACCGCGTGTCCGCCGATGCCGGGAGAGGGCGAAAACATCCATCGGGGGCTTGACAAGGTTCGATTTCCGGTGTGCGGGGCGCAGTTATGCACAAAGCCCCTGCCCGGCGACGGCCCGAGTCGCCTGTCCGGGAGGCCCCGGGCGAAGGTCTTGCAAGCGCCTGATTGGTCAGAAGAAATTCTGATGGATGCCACGGGGGGCGGAGGAGGGCTGAGCGTACGCTCGTGCGCGGCGCACGATGGGCGCATCGTTTGTGCACACAGTTATCCACATTCGCCGGGAACGAAAGCCCGACTGCTGAAAAATGAAGAACTTGTCTCGCTTTGCTCTGTCTGAGCATGAGGATTTCGAACACTACAATCGCGCGTGAGTCGGGCGGGATCGCGCGTCGATGACGATCGCCCGCATCGCGGTCCCCGCGGCGACCGGCAGCACGTTCGACTACTGGGCGCCCGACGGCGTCGGCCTCGTGCGCGGCTCCCTCGTTCGCGTGAAGTTCTCGCGTCGACGCTGCGTGGGCGTCGTCGTCGCGGTTCAGGCTTCCTCGCAGGTCGGGCAGGAGCGCATCCAGCCGATCGAAGACGTCGTGGCGCTGCCGCCGCTGCCGGAGGACGTCGTCGCGCTCGCCGAGTTCGTATCGGCGTACTACCGTGAGCCCCTGGGGCTCGCCCTCGCGGTCGCCGTGCCGCCGGTCGGCCGGGGCACGCCGCGCCGGCCTCCTGCGCCACCGCTCGCCCTCGTGCTGACCGAACCGGGGCGCGAAGCGCTCGCCGCGCGCATCGCGCACGCGCCCGCCGTCGCGGCACTGGTCGCCCGCCTCGACGCAGCCCGGGCCGAAGGGCTCGATCGCGACGCGATCGCGGCGCTGCCGGAGTCCGAACGCCGTCGACTTGCGGCCTGGAGGCGCGCGGGCTGGGTCGCGGAGCCGGTGCGCGCGGGAACGTCCGGACCACGCGAACTCAACGCGGATCAGCGCAATGCCGTGGCGGTGATCGACGCGGCCGCCGGCCGGTTCGCGGTCACGCTGCTCGACGGCGTGACCGGCAGCGGCAAGACCGACGTGTGCGCCGCCGCCGCGGGGCTGGCGATCGCGCGGGGCGGACAGGTGCTGCTGCTCGTGCCGGAGATCAACCTGACGCCGCAGTTGACCGCGCGCTTCGCCGCCGCGCTGCCCGGCGTGCGCATCGCCACGCTGCACAGCGGGCTCACCGACGGCGAGCGGCTCGGCCACTGGCGCAGCGCGGCGGCGGGGGAGGCCGGACTCGTGGTCGGCACGCGGCTCGCAGTCTTCGCGCCGCTGCCGCGACTCGCGCTCGTGATCGTCGACGAGGAGCACGACGCGTCGTACAAGCAGCAGGACGGTGTCCGCTACCACGCGCGCGATCTCGCGATCGTCCGGGCGCGCTCGCGCTCCGCGCCGATCGTGCTGGCGAGCGCGACGCCGTCGCTCGAAAGCCTCGCGCAGGTCGAGGCCGGGCGTTATGCGCGCGTCGCGCTGCCGCGGCGCGCCGATCCGCGCGCGCGGCCGCCGTCGATCCGGTTCGTGCCGCCGGACGACCGGACCGCGCGCGAGGGCCTCGCCGGACCGCTCGCGGCCGCCATCGCGGATCGCCTGTCGCGCGGCGAGCAGTCGCTGGTGTTCGTCAATCGCCGCGGCTTCGCGCCGTCGCTCAAGTGCACCGCGTGCCCATGGGAGTCGGGGTGCCCGAACTGCAGCGCCCGGCTCGTCGTGCACCGCAAGCCTCCGCGGTTGCGCTGCCACCACTGCGGCCACGACGAGCCGATGCCGCGCGCCTGCCCGTCCTGCGGCAACGTCGATCTCGCGCCGCGGGGCCTGGGCACGCAGCGCCTCGAGGCCGCGCTCGCCTCGGCGTTCCCCGCCGCGCGGATCGAGCGTGTCGACCGCGACACCACGCGCACGCGCGGCGCGTTCGATTCGGTGCGCGAGCGCGTCGCCGCGGACGCGGTCGACATCCTCGTCGGGACCCAGATGCTCGCCAAGGGCCACGACTTCCCGCGCCTGACGCTCGTCGGCGTGGTCGGCGCCGACCACGCGCTCTACAGCGCCGACTTCCGGGCGACCGAGCGCCTGGCCGCGCTCCTGTTCCAGGTCGCCGGACGCGCCGGACGGTCGGCGCTGCCGGGAGAGGTGATCGTGCAGACGTCGTTTCCGCAGCACGCGGTGCATCGCGCGCTCGCCTCGCAGGACTACGCGACCTTCGCGCGCGCGCTCCTCGACGAGCGCCGCGCCGCAGCCCTTCCGCCGTACGCGTTCCTCGTGCTCCTCGGCGCCGAGGCCCCGGCGCGAGCGGACGTCGATGCGTTCCTCGCCGCCGCGGCGATCGAAGCCGCCACGACCCGGAGTCGCATCGGCGCCGACGTCGAGATCCACGGCCCGGTACCCGCACTCCTCGCGCGCCGCGCGGGCTGCGAGCGCGGCCAGCTCGTCGTGCAGTCGGCGCGCCGCGGCTCGTTGTCGCGCTTCCTGGACGGCTTCCTGCCCGCGCTCGAGACGTTGCGGCACCCCCGCGTGCGCTGGGGGCTCGACGTCGATCCGGCGGCGCTGTGATCGCCCGCGGCGGCGGACGCCCGCCTCACGCTAGAATGGCGCGCCCTGCCTACCGCCGATGACGCACGTTTCCGACCCGAAGTCCGACCTCGAACGCCTGCTCACCGGGCACGCGCGCGCCACGATGACGGCGCTCCCGGACGTCGAAGTGACGCTCGAGCGTCCGCGCGAGGCCGCGCACGGCGACTTCGCGACCAACGTCGCGCTCACCGGCGCGAAGGCGCAGAAGCGTCCGCCGCGCGAGATCGCGCAGGCGTTCTGCGCCCGCGCGGCGGGCGATCCCGCGGTGCGCGCGCTCGCCGAGTCGCTCGACGTCGCGGGTCCCGGGTTCGTGAACCTCACGCTCACGCCCGAGGCGCGCCAGTCGGTCGTGTCGCGCATCCTGCGCGAGCGCGGCGACTACGGAAGGTCGCGGCGCCTCGCCGGCGAGCGGATCATGGTCGAGTTCGTCTCCGCCAATCCGACCGGTCCGCTGCACGTGGGCCACGGCCGGCAGGCGGCGCTCGGCGACGCGATCGCCGCGCTGCTCGAAAGCCAGGGCGCGAGCGTCACGCGCGAGTTCTACTACAACGACGCGGGTCAGCAGATCGAGAACCTCGCGGTGTCGGTCCGCGCACGCGCGAAGGAGATCCTCGGCGAGTCGGGCGCGTTTCCCGAGGACGGCTACCGCGGCGAGTACATCCGCGAACTCGCGCAGCGCTACCTGGACGAGGTCGGTCACGACCTGTCGGACATCGAGGCGATCCGCCGCTACGCGGTCGCCGAACTCCGCAAGGAGCAGGACCGCGACCTGCAGGCGTTCGGCGTCGCCTTCGACCACTACTTCCTGGAGAGCTCGCTCTACACCGACGGCCGCGTCGAGTCGACGGTCGCGCGGCTGCGGGCCTCGGGCCACGTCTACGAGAGCGAAGGCGCGACCTGGCTCCGCACCACCGATTTCGGCGACGACAAGGACCGCGTGATGCGGAAGTCGGACGGCGGCTACACCTATTTCGTCCCCGACGTCGCCTACCACGTCACCAAGTGGGAGCGCGGATTCGCGCGCGTCGTCAACGTCCAGGGCTCCGACCACCACAGCACGATCACGCGGGTGCGCGCCGGACTGCAGGCGCTCGACGCGGGCATTCCGGCGGGCTATCCCGACTACGTGCTGCACAAGATGGTGACGGTGATGCGCGGCGGCGAGGAGGTGAAGATCAGCAAGCGCGCCGGCAGCTACGTCACGCTGCGCGACCTGATCGACGAGGCCGGCCGCGACGCCGTGCGGTTCTTCCTCGTCGCGCGCAAGGCCGACAGCGAGTTCACCTTCGACATCGACCTCGCGCGGTCGCAGTCCGAGGAGAATCCGGTCTACTACGTGCAGTACGCGCACGCGCGCGTCGCCTCGGTGCTGCGCCAGGCGGGCGTCGGGCGCGACGCGGTGGTCGCGCGCGCGGCCGCGACCGATCTGTCGCCGCTCGACGGCAGCCACGAGCGCGCGCTGCAGAACCTGCTCGCCGACTATCCGGGCGAGGTCCGCGAGGCGTCGCGCGAGTTCGCGCCGCACCGGCTGGCTTCCTACCTGAAGGACCTCGCGGGCGCGTTCCACGGCTGGTACAACGCCGAGCGCTTCCTCGTCGACGATGCGAAGGTGCGCGACGCGCGCCTCGCGCAGGCGGTCGCGACCGGCGAGGTGCTCCGCAACGCGCTCGCGCTGCTCGGCATCGGCGCGCCGGAGCAGATGTGAGCCGCGCGGCGAAGTACCCGCCCGGCGGCGCCCGCACGGCCGGGAAGGGCGCCGCGGCGAGGCCGAAGGCGCGCTCCGCGAGGCGCAGCGGCGCGGGCGGAACGCTGCTCGGCATCTTCATCGGGCTCGCGCTCGGCATCGCGCTCGCCGCGGGCATCGCGTGGACGCTGATGGGCGGGCGGGCCGTCGCGCCGACCAAGGGGGCTGCGGACGCGCCCTCCGCGCCGCGCGACGCGAAAGGCGCGAAGGCGGGCGGCGAGGACAAGGGCCGGTTCGACTTCTACCGCATCCTTCCCGGTGGGGAGGAGGCGAAGCTCGGCGCCCCGAAGGCGCCGGAGCGGCCGCCGGCATCCGTCGCGAAATCGACGGAGCCCACGAAAGCGGCGGAACCGGGAAAGCCCACGGAGCCTGGGAAGGCAGAGCGTCCGGCCGAACGGAGCGCGGCCACGGAACCTTCTGCGCCGAAGAGCGCCAAACCCGGCGATCGCCTCTGGCTGCAGGCGGGGTCGTTCACGCAGGAACCCGATGCCGAGAACCTGAAGGCGCGTCTCGCGCTCTCCGGCTGGGAGGCGCGGGTGCAGACGGGAACGCTCCAGGACAAATCGGTGCGCTACCGCGTGCGCCTCGGGCCCTACGACAACCCGGACGAACTCGCCCGGGTCAAGAATGAACTCGCGCGTCGCGGTTTCGACGTCGCGGTGATCCGGGAGTGACGCGCGATCGCGTCGGGTCCGGACCGATACCGGAAAGGGAATTCATGACTACCGCTGCAACGATGTTCTCCGGCCTTCGCGCCGCCGCCCGTCTCGCCGTCGCGTTCCTGGCGGTGTTCGCGTTCGCCGGTCACGCATCGGCCCAGGCCGAGGGCAAGGAGTTCCTGCGCTTCAAGGTGGCGCACCCGGTCGAGACCGGCAAGAAGATCGAGGTGATCGAGTTCTTCTCCTACGGCTGCCCGCATTGCGCGGACCTCGAGCCGCACATGCAGGCGTGGATGAAGAAGCTGCCGCCCGACGTGCAGTTCCGCCGCGTGCCGGTCGCGTTCTTCGCGCCCTGGGAGAACCTCGCCAAGGTGTACTACACGCTCGAGGCGCTGGGCGAGGACGCGAAGCTCACGCCCGAGGTGTTCCTCGCGATCCATGGCCCCGCGCGCGACAACCTGGCGAAGGAGGACAAGTTCTTCGACTGGGCGGCGAAGAAGGGGCTCGACCGCAAGAAGGTCGAGGAGATCTACAAGTCGTTCGGCGTCTCCGGCAAGGTCGGTCGCGCCAAGCAGATCGCGCAGGCGTACAACATCCAGTCGGTGCCGACGATCATCGTCGACGGCAAGTTCCAGCTCACCTCGGGCACCGCGGGCGGGCACCCGAACGTGCCGGCGACGATCGACGCGGCGATCGCGGTGGCGCGCGCCGAACGCCCGAAATCTTAGAGCTTCGAACGGGCGGCGGCGCGACCGGGAGCGGCGTCGAGCGGACGTTCGCTGCGCGACCGCCGCTCACGCGCTCCGCAGCGCAGGCGGTGGATACGATAGAAGCGTAGGAGCGGCAGGAGCGGTATGCGTGGTATGCGTGGTATGCGTGGTATGCGTGGTATGCGCGGTGCAGCGACGCAGAAAGCGAGGCGGCGTGATGTTCGAGGCGCACCCGACCGGCACGTCGTCGGGCATCGCGGAACCGCTCGCGCGCTTCGCAGCGCAGGCGGCGTAGCGACGCGGGCGGCGAGACGTCGTTGGCGCTCAAAGTCTTCCTGACCGGCGCCTCGTCGGGGCTCGGCGAAGCGCTCGCGAAGCACTACGCGCGCGACGGTGCGACGCTCGGCCTCGTCGCGCGGCGCGCGGACGAACTCGCGCGCGTGCAAGCCGCCCTCGGCACCGCGACCGTCGAAACCTACGCCGCCGACGTGCGCGACGCCGACGCGATGATCGCCGCGGGGCGCCATTTCATCGCCCGCCACGGCGTGCCCGACGTCGTGATCGCCAATGCCGGCGTCTCGCGCGGCACGATGGTCGAGCACGCCGAGGACCTCGCCGCGTTCCGCGCGGTCATGGACACGAACGTCGCCGGGCTCTTCCACACGTTCCACCCGTTCGTCGCGCCGATGCGCGAGGCCGGGCGCGGCACGCTCGCGGGGATCGCCAGCGTCGCGGGTTTCCGCGGCCTGCCCGGATCGGCCGGGTATTCGGCGTCGAAGGCGGCGGCGATCAGGGTGCTCGAGGCGCTGCGCGTCGAACTCGCGCCTTCCGGCGTCGCGGTCGTCACGATCTGCCCCGGCTACGTCGCCACCCCGATGACCGCGCGCAATCCCTACCGGATGCCGTTCCTGATGGACGCGGACAGCGCCGCGGCGTCGATCGCGCGCGCGATCGCGCGCCGCAAGCGCTTCCACGTGCTGCCCTGGCCGATGGCGATCGTCGGGCGCGTGCTCGCCGCGTTGCCGCGGGCGATCTACGACCGCGCGTTCGCTCGCGCGCCGCGCAAGCCGAGGCAGCCCTGAGCGGCGCGACCGACTGGTCCGGCGCGCGGCACCGGCGCTTCGACGGCGCGCCGCGCATCGCGTCGCTGGTGCCGAGCCTCACCGAACTCCTGTTCGCGCTGGGACTCGGCGACCGTGTCGTCGCGAGGACCGGATTCTGCGTGCACCCTCGCGACGCCGTGCGGCGGGTGCCGAAGGTCGGCGGCACCAAGGACGTCGATCTCGAGGCGCTCGCGGCGACGCGACCGACGCACCTCGTCGTCAACGTCGACGAGAACCGGCGCGAGGACGTCGACGCGGCGCGCGCGTTCGTGCCGGCGGTGATCGTCACCCATCCTCTCGTCCCCGAGGACAACCGGAGGCTCTACGCGCTCTTCGGCGCGGTCTTCGATCGCGAGGCGGCCGCGCGCGCCCTCGCCGCGGAGTTCGACGCGGCGCTCGGCGAACTCGCCCGTGCCACCGCCGGCCTGCCGCGCGAACGCGTCCTCTATCTGATCTGGAAAGCCCCGTGGATGACGGTGGCGCGCGACACCTACGTGTCCGCCACGCTCGCACGCGCGGGATTCGACACGCTGCCCGAGGACGCCGACTCGCGCTATCCGCGGATCGGCGACGACGATGCGGCGTGGCGCGACGCCGACCGCATCCTGCTCTCGACCGAGCCCTACGCGTTCCGCCCGCGCGACCGCGACGCGCTCGCCGCGACGTACGGCAAGCGCGTCGACCTCATCGACGGGGAGTGGACGTCGTGGTACGGCTCGCGTTCGATCGAGGGGTTGCGCGCGCTCGCGCGGTTCCGGTCAGGAACCCGTTGACCGCTGGCGGCGGCGCCGGAGTATCCGGTGGCGGCGGGAGAATCGTCCGGCTGAAGCCGTACCTACGAGCGATCCGCGGCTTTCGCCTTCCCTGTGGGTCGGGCTTCAGCCCGACGGGGCGGGTGGTGATGCGATGGATCGTGTCGGCCTGAAGGCCGACCCACGGGGAGGGTGGTGGGTCGGGCTTCAGCCCGACGGATTTCGCGTGGATCAACTACCGTTCACTCGATCGGGATGCGCACGCCCAGCGTGACCGCCCAGTAGTTGCCGTCGTCCTTGCTGGCGGTCCCCGAGCCGGTGAGGAACACGGTGCCGCGCGCGAAGTCGGTCGACGCGCCGAGGTTGAACAGCCAGTAGTCGTCGTCCGGCACGTAGGCGCCGACCGAATAGGTGCCGCCCAGCAGGACCGGCGTCGCCTCGACCGAACGCGCGTCGGCCTTCGAATCGTATTCCCAGGTCACGCGGCCGAACGGACGGATGCCGGCGAGATTGCCGGAGAGCTGCCATCCGAGCGAGGACTGCAGCGATTCGCGCTCCTGCTGGCCGTAGGTGAGCGCGGTCGAATCGCGGCTCGCCTCCGAGAACTGCCGGACGATCGCGCGCTGGTAGGTGAGCCGCGCGTACGGTCCGTGCACGATGCCGCTCTTCGTGCCGAACCACCACCCGCCGACGAGGCTGCCGAAGTAGGTGTAGCCGCTCGTCTCGCCGGTCTCGGTCCGCGTGGTGGTGCCGAGCGCGATGTCGCGGTTGATGTCGCCGTAGTCGAGGTCGCCGGCGCCCAGGCGCAGCCCGAGGTACCACGGGCCTTCGCCGTAGCCGGCGTAGAACGTGCCGGTCGTCTCCTTGAGCGTGAAGCCGCCGCCGCCGAAGTCGGACTTGTTCTCGGTGTAGCCGAACGCGCCGCCGACGAGCAGGCGCGGATTCAGCATCATGTCGCCGCCGACCGACACCGTCGTCACGTCCGCGTCGCCCGAGATGAACGATCCGCGAAGGTCGGGATTCGCGTAGTCGACCGCGACCCAGGGCTGGAAGCGCGCGGACGTGGGCTTCGCGTTGAGCGACGACTGCATGCGGCCGTCGAGCGTCCGGAAGTTCGCGGCCTCGACCGCGAGCGGCGCCTCGCCGAGCGAGGCCATCTTCTGCGGTCCCTCGATCATGCTCGCGGCGAGTTGCGCGATCAGGTTCATGCCCGCGGTCGTCGGGTGGTTGCCGTCGGCGAACAGGTAGGTGCTCGGCGCGTCGGGCGACACGAGCGTGTCGGGCGTGCAGAAGAGCGCGTAGACACGCCCGCCGAAGTCGTTCGTGCACGCGCGGCCGGTGACGTTGGCGAAGCCGTAGCGCGCCGGGTCGGCGATCACCTCGTTCAGCAGGGCGAAGATGTTGACGCGGATGACGTTGCCGCCGATCTGGTTCAGTCCCGCCTGCATCGCGCCGTTGTACAGGCCCACGACCTGCGAGATCGACGCGGCGTTGCCGGATTCGATGCCGTCGGGCGTCTTGCCGGCGTCGGGCAGGTTGAACACGAGGATGTTCCGCGCGCCCGCGGCCTGCAACTGGGCGACGCCACCGACGAGCTGGCCCGCGGCCAGCGTCATGTTCGCCTGCAGTTGCTGCGGCGTGATCGCGCCCGCCTGCAGCATCGACAACTGCGTGAACAGGTCGTTGCCGCCGGCCCACACCGAATGGAGCGCGCCGGAATCCGCCGGACCGGTCGCGAGGTACTGCGAGATCTGGGTCAGCACCGGGGTCGCGTTCGCGGTCAGCGGGAAGTTCGGCGGGACGCCGGGCTGCAACGCGACGCGCGCGCCGCCTTCCGCATAGTCGTTGCCGCCCTGGTTGGCCGGCGTCGAGGTGAGGCCGTAGCGCTGCGCCAGCACCTGCGTCCACATCGGTCCCGGATTGGTCGTGTAGAGGCCCGTGCCCGGCGGCAGCGCGGGCTTGAACGAACCGGCATCCGACAGGCTGTCGCCGAACACCCAGAAGTTCGAGAACTGGGCGGAAGCCGCGCTCGAGGCGAACGTGCAAGCGATGGCGACGGCGGCGGCGATGCGGGACGCGCGGAAGGTGCGCATGGACGGCTCCTGGAAGGGGGCGGGCGGACTGGACGGAGCACCGAGTCTAATCCATTGTGCCCGGACGTGCGCCGCGTCGGCGGCAGGCGCCCGGTCAACCGCGGCGCCGCGGCGATCGTTTTCGGCAGCGCGAGGAGTCGATCGATGACCATGAGGACAGCCGGGATGCCGATTTGCACCGAGTTGCGTGGATCGCTGCGGAAGGCCGCGCGCGCCACGGCCGCTGTCCTGCTGGCGGTCTTCGCGGCGGTCGCATACGCCCAGGACGACCTGCCTTCGCGCGTGGGCCGCCTCGCCGACCTGGGCGGCGAGGTCTACCACGCGCCGGAGGATCGCGCGTCCGACTGGGAGGCGATCGGCGTCAACTATCCGATCACCTCCGGCGACAACCTGTGGGTCGCGGAAGGCTCGCGCGCGGAGATCGACGTCGGCGCCGGCCAGATCCGTCTCGGCCCGCAGACCAACCTGCACGTCGCGCGCCTCGACGATCGCGTCGTGTCGCTGTTCCTCGCGCAGGGCCAGCTCTCGCTGCGCCTGCGCTTCCTCGATCCGGGCGAGGCCGCGCACATCGACACGCCGAACACGCAGGTCGTGCTGACGCGCACCGGACTCTACCGGGTCGAGGTGTCGGGCGACCGCAACCGCACGGTCGTCGTCGTCCGCGAAGGCGAGGCGACGCTGCCGACGTCCGCCGGCATGCAGCAGGTGCTGCCCGGGCAGACCGCCGTGGCGCAAGGACTCGACGCGACGCGCGTCGATGTCGCGAACGGCATCGTATCCGACGGCTTCGACGCCTGGGTCGCCGAGCGCGACCGGCGCTACGCGCGGAGCCGCTCGTCTCCGTACGTGTCGCGCCAGATGGTCGGCGCGGCCGACCTCGACGCGTACGGCGCGTGGGAGACCGACACGACCTACGGTTCGGTCTGGTATCCGACGCAGGTCGCCGCGGGCTGGGCGCCGTACCGCGACGGCCGTTGGACCTGGGTCGCGCCCTGGGGCTGGACCTGGGTCGATGCCGCGCCGTGGGGCTACGCGCCGTTCCACTACGGACGCTGGGTCGTGGTCGGCGGCCGCTGGGGATGGTGTCCCGGCGCGTTCGTCGCCCGTCCGATCTGGGCGCCCGCGATGGTCGGCTGGGTCGGCGGTTCGGGCTGGAGCGTGTCGGTGTCGTGGGGCGCGCCGGTCATGGGCTGGGTGCCGCTCGCCTGGGGCGAGCCGTTCCGCCCGTGGTGGAACGGCTGCTCGTCGCGCTGCTGGAGCGGCTACAACCGCCCCTATGCCGCGCACTACGACGAACGCGTGCGCCGCGCGCCGCCCCAGAGCTACATCAACGCGTCGCGTCCCGGCGGCGTCACGGCGATTCCGGTCGCGAATTTCGCGAGCGAGCGGTCGGTGTCGCGCCATCTCGTTCCGGTGACCGCCGCGCAGGTCCGCAGCGCACCGGACCTCGCCTACGCACCGCCGGCGGAGCGCCCGGCGCCCGGGCGGCCGGCGTTGAAGCCGCGACTGTCCGATGCGCCGCCTGCCGCGTCGACCTTCGCGCCGGGCAGCGGCATGGCGCGCGGATCGCCGTCGCGCAGCGCCGGCGAGAGCGTGAAGCCGTCGATCGGCGCGCCGTCGCGCGGAACGTCTGCGGCACCGACGACGCCGTCGGCGTCGTACTCGGCGCCCGACCGCGGCGGTGCGCCGTCGGTCTACACCACGCCGGTCCAGCGCGAGACGGCGAAGCCCTACGCACCGGCGACCGCGCCGTCGCGCCAGAACGTGCCCTCGACCGGATACCCGCAGCCGGACGTCTCGCCGCCGGCGCGCCAGGCTTCGCCGGCGGCGCCGACGTACTCGCCTTCCGCGACCGGTCCGGCACGCTCGTCATCGCCGCAGCGACCGTCGATGCCGGTCGCCTCGCCCTCGAACCCGTACGCGCCGCCGTCGCGCAGCGCGCCCCAGCCGAAGCCCGCGGTCGTGTCGCCGCCGGCGGCGAGCCCACAGGCGGTGCCGCGCGGGGGGGCGACGATGGCGCCCGTGCCGCCCCCGCAGATGCACGGGCAGGCTCCGGCGCACGCTCCGGCGGCGAAGCCGTCGTCGAACGGCAGCGAGCGCAAGCCGCAGGAACGCGGCGGCCACGACGGCAGCGCACCGTCGCGCGGCAACGCATCCGAGAAGCCGGGCGGCATGCAGCGGTGATCGGCGCCGCCGAAACCCGCGCCGGGCGGCGCGCGAACCTGCGTGGCGTTGCGTCGAGCTTCGCTACGGAGCGACGGGCGGCATGCCGAAGGTCGCCTACGGCGCGACGAGCGCCATCCGCTTCCCGCCGTCGAGCAGCTTGACGCGTTCGCCCTCGTTGGCGGGCGGGCGCTGGCTGTAGGTGAGCTTGCGGACGGTCCCGTCGTCCATCTTCACGGTCACCGCCCAGTAGACCTTCTTGTTCTTGTTCTTCTCGATCTGGTGGCCGGCGTAGGCGCCGGCGCCGGCGCCCGCGATCGTCATCGCGGTGTTGCCGCGCCCGCTGCCGAACTGGTGGCCGACGACGCCGCCGACGACGCCGCCCGCGACGGCGCCGACGCCGCTCGCCTGGCCCTTCTCCTCGACGTAGCGGAGCGAGGTGACGACGCCGCAGTCCGCGCAGGTCGCTGCCGCGGCGGCGAGCGGCGCTCCAAGGGCCAGCGCGGCGAGCGACAGCAGCGTGCAGGATCGAAGGATCAACATGATGTCCTCCCGAAAGGACCCTTGCCTCGCGCCACTCTACTGCGCGCGCGCCGCGGCGTCACTTCCCGTCGGCGCGGATCCGGACGTAGGTGCCCGGCGCGTCGGCGAGCGCCTTGAGCTTGCCCTTGCCCGGAACGCGCGGCGCGACCTCGCGCCCGGTGCGCGTCGAGATCCAGTCCTGCCAATCGGTCCACCACGAGCCCTCGTGCTGCTTCGCGCCGGCGAACCACTCGTCGGCGGACGCCGGAAGTTTCGCGTTGGTCCAGTAGCCGTACTTGTTCGCGGACGGCGGGTTGATCATGCCCGCGATGTGCCCCGAGCCGGACAGCACGAAGCGCGACGGTCCCGACAGGACCGACGGGCCCTCGTAGGTCGCCTTCCACGGCGCGATGTGGTCCTCGATCGCCGAGACGAAGTAGGTCGGGACCTTCGACTTGGAGAGGTCGATGGCGACGCCGTCGAGCGTGACGCCGCCCGGCTCGCGCAGCGCGTTCTTCATGTAGAGGTTGCGCAGGTAGAAGCTGTGCATCTTCGCCGGCATGCGCGTCGAGTCGCAGTTCCAGTGCAGCAGGTCGAACGGGAACGGGTCGCGCCCCATCAGGTAGTTGTTGATGACGAACGACCAGATCAGGTCGTTCGCGCGCAGCATGTTGAAGGTGTTCGCCATCTCGGCGCCTTCGAGGTAGCCGCGCTCGCTCATCTTGCGCTCGAGCGAGGCCACCTGGCCCTCGTCGATGAACACCTCGAGTTCGCCGGCGTGGGTGAAGTCGACGAGCGAGGTCATGAACGTCGCGCTCGCGATCCTCGGCTCCTTCTTCGCCGCCAGGTAGCCGAGCGTCGCGGCGAGGAGCGTCCCGCCGAGGCAGTAGCCGACCGCGTTCACGTCCTTCGCGCCGGTCGCCTTCTCGATCGCGCCGATCGCGGCGAGCGTGCCTTCGGTCAGGTAGTCCTCGAAATCCTTGCCGGCGAGCTTCGCGTCCGGGTTGACCCACGAGATCACGAAGGTCGTGTGCCCCTGCGCGACCGCCCAGCGCAGGAACGAGTTCTTCTCGCGCAGGTCGAGGATGTAGAACTTGTTGATCCACGGCGGGATCACGAGGAGCGGGCGCTCGGACACCTTCGCCGTCGCGGGCTCGTACTGGATGAGCTCGATCAGCGCGTTGCGGAACACCACCTTGCCGGGCGTGGTCGCGATGTTGACGCCGAGCTCGAACGCCTTCGCGTCGGTCATCGAGATGCGGAGCTGCCCGTTGCCGCGCTCGATGTCGTCGAGCAGGTTGTTCAGGCCCTTGACCAGGTTCTGGCCGCCGGTGGCGACGGTCTCGCTGAACACCTCGGGATTGGTGAGCGCGAAGTTCGACGGCGCGAGCGCGTCGATGTACTGGCGGGTGAAGAAGTCCACCTTCTTCTTCGTGTGCTCGTCCAGGCCCTCGACGCTCGCGACGTTCTCGTGCAGCCAGCGCGCCGCGATCAGGTAGCTCTGCTTCACGTAGTCGAACAGCAGGTGGTCCTGCCAGCCCTCGTGGCGGAAGCGCTTGTCGCCCTTCGACGGCTCGGCGACCGGGGCGACCTGCGCGCCGAACGCGCGCAGGACCGAGGACTGCCACAGCGCCGTGTACTGCTGCCACAGCGAGATCTGCGATTCGACGAGCCGCTGCGGATTGGCGAGCATCGCGGAGGCGAGTTCCATGTACGCCTTCCCGAGGCCGAGCTCGTCGGCGAACGGGCTCGCGCCGCGCGCGGCCTGCTTCGCGGCGAATTCGCCCAGGAGCTTCGCGCTCTTCTCGGCGGCGGACGCCATCGACTCGGCGAGGACGACCGGGTCGAACGGGGGGCGCGCCTCGGTCGGGGAGGAGGCGGTGGAGGCGGTCTTGGTCGTCATCGGGCGGGTCCGGAAGGGGGAGGAGGCCGGGGGGTCAGGCGGAGAAGCGTACCGCGCCGCCGTCGCCGACGACGCGGGTGATGCGCTTGCGGTGCCACAGGTGATTGAGGTGCGCGATCGCCTCGCCGGTCGCGAAGAAGCGCTGCTGCAGGTCGAGCGGCCGGCGGAACAGCACCGGCACGATCTCGCCGGCGGACATCGGCCGGCGCGCGTCGGCGAGCGCCTCCTCCAGCTCCGCGAGTCGCGCCGCGTGATGCGCGCGCAACTCGGCGACGCGCGCCGCGATGCCGCGAAACGGCATGCCGTGCGACGGCAGCACGAGCGTGTCGGCGGGAAGACCCTCGTAGGCGGAGATCGACTTCAGGAACCGGCCCAGCGGGTCGCCGTCGGGGTCGGACGACCACACGCTGACGTTGGTCGAGATGCGAGGCAGCAGCATGTCGCCCGAGATCAGGAGCCCGGCCTCGCGCGCGTGCAGCGCGGCATGCTCGGGCGAGTGGCCGTAGCCCGGGATCACGGTCCAGTCGCGCGCGCCGAGGCGAAGCGTGTCGCCGCCGACGATGCGCTCGATGTTCGCCGGGGCGCGCGGCACGCCGCGCGAATAGGCGTTGCCGCGCGCGACGATCGCCGCGACGTGCTCGCGGTCGAGGCCGTGCGCGGCGAACAGCGCGCAGGTGTCGCCGATCGTGTGCGCCGCGCGCTGGTCGAGCGTCGCGTGCGCGGTCAGGAACTCGCCGATCGTCATCGCGACCTTCGCGCCGAAGCGCTCCGCGAGCCACGCGGCGTTCCCCAGGTGGTCGGGGTGGTGGTGCGTCGCGACGATGCGCTCGATCGGATGCCCGCCCATCGTCGAGACGAAGTGCTGCTCCCACAGCGCGCGCGTGGCGTCGTTGCCGTAGCCCGCGTCGACCGCGATCCAGCCCCCGCTCTCGCCGCGCGCGAGCCACAGGTTGATGTGGTCGAGCGCGAACGGCAGCGGCATCCGGACCCAGAGGAGCCCCGGCGCGATCTCCTGCGCCGCGCCGGGCGCGGGCGGGGCGTCGTACGGGTACTGCAGCAGGCTCGGGGCGGGGGCGTTCACCTGGGGGCGGGCATCGGCGGTTGCGTCAACCCGGTATGGTATCGTGGCCGGGCCCGTTCCCCGACGTTCCCGCGGACATCCCGCCGCCGATGACCGCCTCCCGCCGCCCGCCGAACGCGCCCGCCGCCGCGCCGCGGGAGGCGAGCTATTCGATCTCGGAACTCGCCGCCGAGTTCGCGCTGACCACGCGCGCGATCCGCTTCTACGAGGACGAGGGCCTGCTCGCGCCGCGGCGGCAGCGTCAAGCGCGCATCTACGGCGAGCGCGAGCGCACCCGCATCAAGCTGATCCTGCGCGGCAAGCGGCTCGGCCTCTCGCTCATCGAGATCCGCGAGATCCTCGACCTGCACGACGCGCGGGAGGGCGACCGGCGCCAGCTGCTTCGCTTCCTCGAGGCGCTCGACCATCGCCGCGCCCAACTCGAGGTGCAGCGCGCGGACATCGAGGCGCTCCTCTCCGAGATCGGCTCGATCGAGCGCGACTGCCGCCGCCGCCTCCGGGAGGCGACGGCGGAACGCGCCGCGACCACGTCGCCGCGTCCGGCCCGCGGACCGTCCGCCGCCCGGGCGGGGTCGCGCGAGTCGGACGGGCATCGGGGTTGACGTTAACGTAAACGTAATCCAGAATCGATGGCTTCCCGACCCCCGGGCGCGGCCCCCGCCGCGCCGACCCGGCCGCCCGTCATGCCGCAGGTCCGCTTCGAGTTCGGCACGCCCGACGCCGCGGAGCGCGTGCGCATGAGCTTCGCGCGGCAGGGCGCGATGGCGACGATCGGCGCCACGCTCGATGCGGTCGAGCCCGGCTACTGCGCCATCTCGCTCGTGCCGCACGACGCGATCTCGCAGCAGCACGGCTACGTGCACGCGGGCATCGTGTCGACGATCGTCGACAGCGCGGGCGGCTACGCCGGCTTCTCGCTCTTTCCGGCGAACGCCTCGGTGCTGACGGTCGAGTTCAAGGTCAACCTGCTCGCTCCGGCGGAGGGCGACCGGATCGTCGCCGAGGGTTTCGTCGTCAAGCCGGGACGCACGCTGTGCATCACGCGCGGCGAGGTCCACGCCGAATCCGGCGGCCGGCGCAGGCTCTGCGCGCTGATGCAGCAGACGCTGATGCTGATGCACGGCAAGGACGACGGGGACGCCCGTCCGCCGCACCCCACGAAAGGCCGTCCATGACCGCCGCGCTGCCGTCCATCGACTTCCACCACGGCGAAACCGTCGACATGCTGCGCGAGACGGTGCGCCGGTTCGCCGCCGACGAGATCGCGCCGCGCGCCGCGGCGATCGACCGCGACAACCAGTTCCCGCACGACCTGTGGCGCAAGATGGGCGACCTCGGCCTCCTCGGCGTCACGGTCGAGGAGGCGTACGGCGGCACCGCCATCGGCTATCTCGCGCACGTCGTCGCGATGGAGGAGATCTCGCGCGCGTCCGCGTCGGTCGGGCTCTCCTACGGCGCGCACTCGAACCTCTGCGTCAACCAGATCCGCCGCAACGGCAGCGAGGCGCAGAAGCGCAGGTACCTGCCGAAGCTCGTCGCGGGCGAGCACGTCGGCGCGCTCGCGATGAGCGAGCCGGGTTCGGGCTCGGACGTCGTCTCGATGCGCACCCGCGCCACCCGGCACGACGGCCACTGGGTGCTGAACGGAAACAAGATGTGGATCACCAACGGGCCCGACGCCGACACGCTGGTCGTCTACGCGAAGTCCGATCCGGAGGCGGGCGCCCGCGGCATCACCGCGTTCCTGGTCGAGAAGGGCATGGCCGGCTTCTCGACCGCGCAGAAGCTCGACAAGCTCGGCATGCGCGGCTCGAACACCTGCGAACTCGTGTTCCGCGACTGCGCGATCCCCGACGCGAACGTGCTGGGGGAGGAGGGGCGCGGCGTCAACATCCTGATGAGCGGGCTCGACTTCGAGCGCGCCGTGCTCGCCGGCGGACCGCTCGGCATCATGCAGGCGTGCATGGACGTCGTGGTGCCCTACGTGCACGAGCGGCATCAGTTCGGCCAGCCGATCGGCGAGTTCCAGTTGATGCAGGGCAAGCTCGCCGACATGTACACGACGATGCAGGCCTCGCGCGCCTACGTCTACGCGGTCGCGCAGGCGCTCGACCGCGGGCACGGGGGCACGGCGGCGCGCAAGGACGCGGCCGGCGCGATCCTCTACGCGGCCGAGAAGGCGACGTGGATGGCCGGCGAGGCGATTCAGTGCCTCGGCGGCAACGGTTACATCAACGAGTATCCGGCGGGGCGCCTGTGGCGCGACGCGAAGCTCTACGAGATCGGCGCCGGCACCAGCGAGATCCGCCGGATGCTGATCGGCCGGGAACTCTTCGACGAAACGAAGTGATCGCGCGCCGGTGATCGCGCCCCGCGCGAAGCGACGCCGCGCCCTCCCGACGATGTCGCGGGCGCCGGTCGCCGTGAACGGATGAGGAGCACGACGATGTTGAACGATCCGATGGTCATCGTGGGGGCGGCGCGCACGCCGATGGGCGGCTTCCAGGGCGATTTCGCGTCGCTCGCGGCGAGCGACCTGGGCGCGGTCGCGGTCAAGGCCGCGGTCGAGCGCGCGAAGCTCGCGCCCGGCGACGTCGGCAAGGTCATCATGGGCTGCGTGCTGCCCGCGGGCCAGGGCCAGGCGCCGGCGCGCCAGGCGGCGCTGAAGGCCGGGCTGCCGCAATCGGTGCCCTGCACGACGGTGAACAAGATGTGCGGCTCGGCGATGGAGGCGGCGATCCTCGCGCACGACATGCTCGCCGCGGGCTCGCACGAGGCGATCGTCGCCGGCGGCATGGAGTCGATGACCAACGCGCCCTACCTGATGCCCAAGGCGCGCGCGGGCTACCGGATGGGGCACCAGCAGGTGTTCGACCACATGTTCCTGGACGGCCTCGAGGACGCCTACGACAAGGGGCGCCTGATGGGGACCTTCGCCGAGGACTGCGCGTCGAAGTTCGCCTTCACGCGCGAGGAACAGGACCGCTTCGCGCTGGCCTCGCTCTCCCGCGCGCTCGGCGCGAACAACGACGGGACCTTCGCCTGGGAGATCGCGCCGGTCGTGGTTCCGGGCCGCAAGGGCGAGGTCACCATCGACAAGGACGAGCAGCCGGCGAAGGCCTCGCCCGACAAGATCCCGACGCTCAAGCCCGCGTTCCGCAAGGACGGCACGGTGACCGCGGCGAACTCGTCGTCGATCTCCGACGGCGCCGCGGCGCTCGTGCTGATGCGCCGCTCGACCGCCGAGGCGCGCGGGATCGCTCCGCTCGCGGTGATCGTCGCGCACGCGGTGCACGCCCAGGCGCCCGGCGAGTTCACCACGGCACCGGTCGGCGCGATCGCGAAGGTGCTCGCGAAGTCCGGCTGGACCGCGAAGGACGTCGACCTCTACGAGGTCAACGAGGCGTTCGCGGTGGTCACGATGGCCGCGATGCGCGAGCACGGCATCCCGCACGAGCGCATGAACGTGCACGGCGGCGCCTGCGCGCTCGGCCACCCGATCGGCGCTTCGGGCGCGAGGATCGTCGTGACGCTGATCGGCGCGCTGCGCAAATACGGCAAGCGCCGCGGCGTCGCGTCGCTGTGCATCGGCGGCGGCGAGGCGACCGCGATGGCGATCGAACTCGCCTGACCTCGACCGCGCGCCGGCGCCGATGATCCCGCTCGACACCTGGCTCCTGTTCGCCGCCGCGTCGGTGGCGCTCGCGATCACGCCGGGACCGACGCTGGTCTACCTCGTGGCGCGCACGGCGGCACAGGGACGGCGCGCGGGGCTCCTGTCGCTCGCGGGCACGACGAGCGGTCTCCTCGGGCACGTGCTCGCCGCGGCGTTCGGGCTCTCCGCGCTGCTCGCTGCGGTTCCCTACGCGTACGACGCAATCCGCTACGCCGGCGCCGCCTACCTCGCGTGGCTGGCGTGGACGACCTGGCGCGACGCGAAGCCGTTGCCGGAGGCCGCGTCCGTGGCGCCGGCACCCGCTTGGGGGCTCCTCCGCGCGGGCCTCGCCACGAGCCTCCTCAATCCGAAGGTCGCGCTGTTCCAGCTCGCACTCTTTCCGCAGTTCGTCGACCCGTCGCGCGGCAGCGTCCTCGCGCAGTCGCTCGTGCTCGGCGCGACGCAACTCGCGATCGTCGGGGCTTCCGACGCGCTGTGCGTGCTGGCGGCGGCGGACCTCAAGCGCAGGCTCGCCGGCGCGACGCGCTGGACCGTCGTCTCGAAGCGCCTGCTCGCGGGCGTCTTCGGCGCGCTCGCCGTACGGCTCCTGTTCGAATCCCGGCGATGAGCGACGCGGCCACGATGCGCTTCCGGAACCTGAGGTGACCGATGGTCCTCTCCGCCGACCACAGACTCGTCCGCGACACGATGCGCGCGTTCGCGCGCGAACGCCTCGCGCCGCAGGCCGCGCGCTGGGACCGCGAGCACCGCTTCCCGCGCGAGGAACTCCGCGCGCTCGGCGAACTCGGCGCGATGGGCGTCGTCGTGCCCGAGGCGTGGGGCGGCGCGGGGCTCGACTACCTCTCGCTCGCGCTGACGCTCGAGGAGATCGCGGCGGGCGACGGCGCGACGAGCACCGTCGTCAGCGTGCAGAACTCGGTGGTCTGCGGCCCGATCCACGCGTTCGGCGACGACGCGCAGCGCGAACGCTTCCTCGTGCCGCTCGCGCGCGGCGAGAAGCTCGGCTGCTTCTGCCTGACCGAGCCGCAGGTCGGCTCGGATGCCGGCGCGATCGCCGCGCGCGCGGAACGCCGCGGCGACGAGTACGTGCTGAACGGGGTCAAGCAGTTCATCACGACCGGCGCCAACGCGGACGTCGCGGTCGTGTTCGCGGTCACCGACCGCGCGGCAGGGAAGAAGGGCATCTCCGCGTTCGTCGTCGACACGGCGACGCCGGGCTACCGCGTGGCGCGCGTCGAGGAGAAGCTCGGCCAGCGCGCCTCCGACACCGCGCAGATCGCGTTCGAGGATTGCCGCATCCCGGCCGCGAACCGGCTGGGCGCGGAAGGCCAGGGCTACAGGATCGCGCTCGCGAACCTCGAGGCCGGGCGCATCGGCATCGCTTCGCAGGCGGTGGGCATGGCGCGCGCCGCGTTCGAGGCGGCGCTCGCCTACGCGCGCGAGCGCGTCGCGTTCGGCAAACCGATCGGCGAGCACCAGGCGGTCAACTTCCGGCTGGCCGACATGGCGGTCGAGATCGAGGCGGCGCGCCAGCTCGTCTGGCACGCGGCCGCGCTGCGGGACGCCGGCGAGCCCTGCCTCAAGGAAGCGTCGATGGCGAAGCTCTTCGCGACCGAGATGGCCGAGCGCGTGTGCTCGGCGGCGATCCAGGTGCACGGAGGCTACGGTTACGTGAACGACTTCCCGGTCGAGCGCATCTACCGCGACGTCCGCGTCTGCCAGATCTACGAGGGCACGAGCGACATCCAGCGGCTGGTCATCGGGCGCAGCCTCCTCGCGGACGGCGGAGGCGTATCGTGAGCGCGCCGGTGTCGCCGCGAGGCCGGCGGGACGACTCCGGGTCCGGGCGCGAGGCCGCGTCGGCGCCGGGTTCCACCGCGTCCGCGTCCCCGCTCGAGTTCTGGTTCGATTTCAGCTCTCCGTACGCGTACCTCGCGTCGCGTCGCATCGAGGCGCTCGCCGCGCGGCACGGCCGCGCCGTCGACTGGCGTCCGATGCTGCTCGGCGCGGCGTTCAAGGCGGCGGGCACCGCGCCGCTCACCGAGGTGCCGATGAAGGGGGAGTACTCACGCCGCGACTTCGAGCGCAGCGCGCGCTTCCACGGCATCGGCGACTTCCGGTTGCCCTCGCGCTTCCCGATCGCGACCCAGGCCCCCGCGCGCATCCTGCTGTGGGCGAAGGCGCGTGACGGGACGAGCGCGCCGCGCGTGGCCCACGCCATGCTGCGCGCGTACTGGACGCAGGATCGCGACATCTCGAATCCCGACGTCGCGGCTTCCTCCGCAGCGGAAGGCGGAGTCGACGCGGCGGCCGCGCGCGCGGTCGTCGACGACCCGCGGTGGAAGGACGCGCTGAAGCGCGAGGTCGACACCGGACTCGCGAAGGGCGTGTTCGGGTCCCCGTTCGTGATCGTCGACGGCGAACCGTTCTGGGGACTCGACCGGTTCGACCAGCTCGACTGGTTCCTCGGGGCGCGCGCGAGCGCGACCGGCCGCGTGCGCGCGCTGTCGCACCTGCGGCTCGTCGTCTCCGACCTGCCCTCGGCGATCGCGTTCTACCGCGAACTCCTCGACGCGACGCCGGCGGTCGACGTGTCCGGCGTCTACGCGGAGTGGGCGACGCGCGGCGCGCGTCTCGCGCTGGTCGGCGAGGCGACGATGGGCGCGGTGGTCGGTCGCCCCGCGCCGCGCGCGGGCGATGCGGTCGTCGTGTGCCTCGAGGTCGACGACGTCGATGCGGCCGCGGCGCGCGCGAAGGCCGCGGGCCATGCGCTCGTGCGCGAGCCCCACGACCAGCCGTCGTGGCGGCAACGGGTCGCGCACCTGCGCGATCCGGCCGGCAACCTCGTCGAACTGTGGGCGCGGCTCGTCCCGGCCGTTTGAGGACGCGGTGGCCGAGTTCACGCTACACTGCCTCGCCCGATCCGGCCACGCGTGCGAGCCGGCGCCGATGACCGGCCGCCGGCACCCGTCCGCGTAACTCCGAACGCCACGCCATGCCCGTCTTCGAGAGCCGGCTCGACCCCCGCGACGCGACCTTCGTGCGCAACCGCGAGGCGATGGCCGCGCTCGTCGCCGACCTGCGTTCGACGGTCGCGACGATCGAAGAGGGCGGAGGCGAGGCGGCGAACGCGAAGCACGTCGCGCGCGGCAAACTCCTGCCGCGCGAGCGCATCCGCGCGCTGATCGACCCGGGCAGTCCGTTTCTCGAACTCTCGCAGCTCGCGGCGCACGGCATGTACGACGGCACGATCGCGGCGGCAGGCGTCGTGACCGGAGTGGGGCGCGTCCGCGGGCGCGAGTGCGTGATCGTGTGCAACGACGCGACGGTCAAGGGCGGCAGCTACTACCCGCTGACGGTGAAGAAGCACGTGCGCGCGCAGGAGATCGCGCGCGAGAACCGGCTGCCCTGCATCTACCTCGTCGACTCGGGCGGCGCGAACCTGCCGAACCAGACCGAGGTGTTCCCCGACCGCGATCACTTCGGACGGATCTTCTACAACCAGGCGACGATGTCCGCCGACGGCATTCCGCAGATCGCGGCGGTCATGGGCTCGTGCACCGCGGGCGGCGCCTATGTCCCGGCGATGGCCGACGAGTCGATCATCGTGCGCGAGCAGGGCACGATCTTCCTCGGCGGCCCGCCGCTCGTGAAGGCCGCGACCGGCGAGATCGTCAGCGCCGAGGAATTGGGCGGCGCCGACGTCCACACGCGCATCTCGGGCGTCGCGGACCACTACGCGCTCGACGACCACCACGCGCTCGCGATCGTCCGCTCGATCGTCGCGAAGCTCGAGCCGGCGCGGCGCGCCGACGTGCCGACCCGGGCGCCCGCCGAACCGCTCTACCCGGCCGACGAACTCCACGGCGTCATCAACGCCGACATCCGCAAGCCCTACGACGTGCGCGAGGTGATCGCGCGCATCGTCGACGGCAGCGAGTTCGACGAGTTCAAGGCGCGCTACGGCACGACGCTCGTCACCGCCTTCGCGCACCTGTGGGGCTACCCGGTCGGCATCCTCGCGAACAACGGCGTGCTGTTCAGCGAGTCCGCGCAGAAGGGCGCGCACTTCGTCGAACTCTGCTGCCAGCGCGGCATCCCGCTCGTCTTCCTGCAGAACGTCACCGGCTTCATGGTCGGGAGGAAGTACGAGGCGGGCGGCATCGCGAAGGACGGAGCCAAGCTCGTCACCGCGGTGTCCTGCGCACAGGTGCCGAAGTTCACCGTGATCATCGGCGGCAGCTACGGCGCGGGCAACTACGGCATGTGCGGCCGCGCCTACGCGCCGCGCTTCCTGTGGATGTGGCCGAACGCGCGCATCTCGGTGATGGGCGGCGAGCAGGCGGCGACCGTGCTCGCGACGATCCGACGCGACGCGATCGAGGCGAAGGGCGGTGCCTGGAGCGCGGAGGAGGAAGAGGCGTTCAAGGCGCCGATCCGCGCGCAGTACGAACGCGAGGGCCATCCCTACTACGCGAGCGCGCGCCTGTGGGACGACGGCGTCATCGATCCGGCCGACACGCGGCGCGTCCTCGCGCTCGCGATCTCGGCCTCCCTCAACCGGCCGATCGCGCCCACGCGCTTCGGCGTCTTCAGGATGTAGCGCACGATGACGATGAACGACATTCCGGTGCCCGGGACCTGGACCACGCTGGAGGCGGCGGACCGCGAGGGCGTGCGCCGCATCGGTCTCGCGCGGCCGAAGATCCACAACGCGTTCGACGAGACGCTGATCGCGGAACTCACGCGTGCGTTCCGCGATGCAGGCGCCGACCCCGGCGTGCGCGCGGTGCTGCTCTACTCGTCGGGGCCGAGCTTCTGCGCCGGCGCGGATCTCGAATGGATGCGCCGGACGGCGAGCTACGGCCGCGCCGAGAACCTGGCGGACGCGGAAGCGCTCGCGGCGATGCTCGCCGCGGTCGCCAACTGCCCGAAACCCACGCTCGCCTGCGTGCAGGGCAACGCGTTCGGCGGCGGCGTCGGGCTCATCGCCTGCTGCGACATCGCCATCGGCTCGGACGAGGCGCTGTTCGCGCTCTCGGAGGTGAAGCTCGGGATCATCCCCTCGACCATCGGCCCCTACGTGATGGCGGCGATCGGCGAGCGGAGCGCGCGCCGCTATTTCGTCACCGGCGAGCGCTTCTCCGCGGCGGAGGCCCACCGGATCGGATTGCTGCACGAACTCGTGCCGCTCGCCGGTCTCGACGCCCGCGTGGACGAGGTGCTCGACGCGCTGGCGCTCGCTGGACCACAGGCCCAACGCGAGGCGAAGCTCCTGGTGCGCGCGATCGCGAACCGCCCGATCGACGCGCCGCTCGTCGCCGACACGGTCGAGCGCATCGCGCGCGTGCGCGCGACCGACGAGGCGCGCGAGGGCCTCTCGGCGTTCCTCGCCAAGCGGGAGCCGTCGTGGCTGCCCGAGCGGCTGCGCGGTGCGGCGAAGCGCCGGCGCTGAAGATCCGGCATGGGCGCGGCGGACTCCTTCGACACCTGGCAGTTGGTCGCGCTGGCGGCGACGCTCGGCTGGGCGTCGGGCATCCGGCTCTACGCGGTGCTGTTCATCGTCGGCGGATCGGGATACCTGGACTGGGTGCCGCTCCCCGGCGGCCTCACGGTCCTCGCGCACCCGTTCGTCCTCGCGGCGTCGGGATTCATGTTCGCGGTCGAGTTCCTCGCCGACAAGATTCCCGGCGTCGACACCGCGTGGGACGCGGTGCAGACGTTCGTGCGCATCCCGGCCGGCGCGGCGCTCGCGGCGAGCGTGTTCGGCGACAGTTCGGCGGCGGCGACGCTCGCGGCCGCGATCCTGGGCGGGACGCTCGCCGCCGGCAGCCACCTGACGAAGGCCGGCAGCCGGATGGCGATCAACACCTCGCCCGAGCCGTTCTCGAACTGGGCCGCGTCGTTCGGCGAGGATCTCGCGGTGGGGACCGTGCTGTGGCTCGCGTGGGCCTGTCCGTGGGTCGCGCTCGGCATCGTCGCCGCGTCGGTGCTGATGATGATCTGGCTCGTGCCGAAGCTCGTCCGCCTGATCGGCCGCTTCCTCGACCGCATCGCGGGCCTCGCGGGCGCGCGACGCAACGGGAGTCCGACGTGATCGCCGTTGCCGTTCGGGGCCTCGCCACCGGCGGGAGCGCCTGACATGTTCACCAAGATCCTGATCGCGAACCGCGGCGAGATCGCGGTCCGCGTCGCACGCACCGCGCGCAGACTCGGCATCCGCACCGTCGCGGTCTACTCCGACGCCGACGCGAACGCCGCCCACGTCGCCGCGTGCGACGAGGCCCATCGGCTCGGCCCTCCTCCGCCGCGCGAGAGTTACCTCGACGGCGCGCGCATCCTCGCGCTCGCGCGCGCGACCGGCGCGCAGGCGATCCATCCCGGCTACGGCTTCCTCTCCGAGAACGAGGCGTTCGCGAAGGCGTGCGCGGAAGCGGGTATCGTGTTCATCGGCCCGCCGCCCGGGGCGATCGCGGCGATGGGTTCGAAGTCGGCGGCGAAGGCCATCATGGGCAAGGCGGGCGTGCCGCTCGTGCCCGGCTACCACGGCGACGACCAGGATCCGGCGCTGCTCGCGCGCGAGGCCGCGAAGATCGGGTTCCCGGTGCTGATCAAGGCGACGGCCGGCGGCGGCGGCAAGGGCATGAAGATCGTGCGCGCGGTGGAGGAGTTCGCCGGCGCGCTCGCCTCGGCGAAGCGCGAGGCGCTCGCCGGCTTCGGCGACGACCGGGTGCTGGTCGAGCGCTATCTGTCACAGCCGCGCCACATCGAGATCCAGGTGTTCGGCGATGCGCACGGCCGCGTCGTGTCGCTGTTCGAGCGCGACTGCTCGGTGCAGCGGCGCCACCAGAAGGTGCTCGAGGAGGCGCCCGCCCCGGGGATGACGCCCGAGCGTCGGCGCGCGATGGGCGAGGCGGCGGTCGCGGCGGCGAAGGCGATCGGCTACGTCGGCGCCGGCACGGTCGAGTTCATCGCCGAGCAGGACGGCCGCTTCTACTTCATGGAGATGAACACGCGGCTGCAGGTCGAGCATCCGGTCACCGAGATGATCACCGGCCTCGACCTCGTCGAATGGCAGTTGCGCGTCGCGTCCGGCGAGCCGCTGCCGCTCGCGCAGCAGAACCTCGCGATCCGCGGGCACGCGATCGAGGCCCGCCTCTACGCCGAGGACCCGGACCGCGGCTTCCTGCCCTCGATCGGCAGGATCGCGCACTGGCGCATGCCGGAAGCGTCGGCGCGCGTGCGGATCGACACCGGATTCTCGGCCGGCGACGAGGTCTCGCCCTGGTACGACCCGATGCTCGCGAAGCTCGTCGTGTGGGGCGAGGATCGCGAGCGCGCATGCGCGACGCTGCTCGCGGCGCTCGCCGACTGCGAGGTCGCGGGCGTGTCGACCAACGTCGCGTTCCTCGAGCGCGTCGTCGCGCACGAGGCGTTCGCCACCGGCCGCCTCGACACCGGGTTGATCGAGAAGCACCACGCGGCGCTGTTCCCGCCCGCCGGTCCCACGCAGTCGCTCGCGCTCGTCGCCGCGGCGGTCGACGAACTCGCGCAGGTGCGCGATGCCGCGGGCGGCGATGCGGCGGACCCGCATTCTCCCTGGCGCGAGACCGACGCGTGGTGGGTGAACAGCGCCTCGCACGCGGTCGTCCTGCGCTTCCGGGACGGCGAGGCGACGTCGACGGTGCGGCTCACCGGCTCGCTGCCCGACGTCGCCGTCGAGATCGGCGGCCGGCGCAATGTCGTGCGCGCGCTGCACCGGAACGGCCGCTGGTCGATCGACACCGGCGAGCGCCGGGTCGATGTGTCCGTCGTGCGCCTGGGCGAGGATCGGCTCGTGTTCGCGCGCGGGCTCCGCCGCCGGCTGACGCTCGTCGATCCGCTGGCCCACGCCGGGGAGGAGGAGGCGCACGGCGGCCACCTGACCGCGCCGATGTCGGGGACGATCGTCGCCGTCCCCGCGAAGGTCGGCGAGCGCGTCGAGCGCGGCGCGCCGCTCGTCGTGCTGGAGGCGATGAAGATGGAACATTCGATCGTGGCCCCGGCCGCCGGCGTGGTCGCCGCGATCCATTTCCGTGTCGGCGACCGCGTGTCCGAGGGCGCGGATCTCGTCGACCTCGAGGACGCGCCCGGAACGTGAACGTGCTCGTCGCGGTGGCCGTGCGCGCGGAACGCTGGCGCGACGCCTTCGCTGCTCGGCTACCCGCCGCCAGGCTCCACCTGTGGCCCGGCGATGCGCCCGCCGAAGTCGACTACGCGCTCGTCTGGAAGCCCGACGGAGAGGCGTTCCGGCAGGTCGAGGTGCGGCGCGCGATCTTCAACCTCGGCGCGGGCGTCGATGCGCTGCTCGCCGTGCCGTCGCTGCCGCAGGGCGTGCCGATCGTGCGTCTCGAGGACGCCGGCATGGCGGTCCAGATGGCGGAGTACGCGGTGTTCGAGGTACTGCGCGCGTATCGCGACGTCGGGCACTACATGCGGGCCCAGCAGGAGGGCCGTTGGGCGCCGCTCGCCCGCCGCGACCCGGCGTCGTTCGGCGTGGGCATCCTCGGCGCGGGCGTGCTCGCGCAGGCCGTCGCCGCGGCGCTCGCGCCGTTTCGCTTTCCGATCGCCACCTGGAGCAGGAGCGCGCACGCGCGCCCCGGCGTCGAGTCGTTCGCCGGGCGCGGGCGGCTGCCCGCCTTCCTCGCGCGCTCGAGGGTCGTCATCGGTCTCCTGCCGTCGACGAGGGACACGCGCGGGCTCCTCGACGCCGCCGCGTTCGCCGCGATGCCGGCGGGCGCCCATGTCGTGAACCTCGGCCGCGGCGACTTGGTCGTCGACGCCGACCTCCTCGCCGCGCTCGACGCCGGCCACCTCGCGCATGCGACGCTCGACGTGTTCGGCGACGAACCGCTCTCGCCGGGTCACGCGTTCTGGCATCATCCGAAGGTCACGATCACACCGCACGTGTCGGCGGTCACGGACCTCGGAGAGACGGTCGCGCAGGTCGCCGCGAAGATCGAGGCGCTCGAGCGCGGCGAACCGATTTCCGGCATCGTCGACCGCGCCAGAGGGTACTGACCCCATGTCCACCTCCAGTCTTCCCCCCCGGGTGCGCATCGTCGACGTCGGCCCGCGCGACGGCCTGCAGAACGAGAAGGCGGTCGTGCCCACCGAAGTGAAGGTCGCGCTGATCGAGGCGCTCGCCGATGCGGGCCTTCGCGAGATCGAGGCGACGTCGTTCGTCTCGCCGAAGTGGGTGCCGCAGATGGCGGACGCCGCGGACGTGATGGCCCGCGTGCGCCGGTCGCCCGGCGTGCGCTACTCGGTGCTGGTACCGAACATGAAGGGCTTCGAGGGCGCGCTCGCCGCGAAGGTCGACGAGGTCGTCGTGTTCGGCGCCGCGAGCGAGGCGTTCTCGCAGAAGAACATCAACTGCTCGATCGCCGAGTCGATCGAGCGGTTCGCGCCGGTGGCCCGGGCGGCGCGCGACGCCGGCATGAAGGTGCGCGGCGCGATCTCG
>JAANMY010000637.1_pt1 | contig 48253 bp, 37 predicted proteins | sample 7279691 | NCBI WGS metagenome assembly JAANMY01 (sample SAMN14094543, study PRJNA606508) | bioreactor metagenome | isolation source: A lab-scale SPAN reactor treating ammonium-rich wastewater day 388 | place: Ireland: Galway | collected 2018-02-07 | reverse complement strand
ATGTCGCTTAAACCCAGTTCGGCCTGCAACATAGAACCAAAGCCCGGCAGCACAATATCGCCCTGGCTGGTGGCCGCGCTGAGCATTTTAATCTGCCGTTTGCCTAAAAAGCTGTTGCTTAAGCAATGCTCGGCGGCTTTGGCTGCCATGCCGGCGTTCGATATGGTGGTGTTGTGGTTAGCATCAATCGCATAATGCCGCGTTTGAATACCATTAGACTGCAAAATACGCCGCCGCAGCCGGCTGGGTTTGCCATGCACTAACCCCAGCAGTGGTTCCATTTCATCGTTGCTTATAGCCGGGCCGGGTAAAAAGTGGCCGCTACTGGTTATGTATACGTTCATGCCTGCACCTGCGACCGCTTCAGTGCCGCTATTAAACAGCGCAGGTTTTCTTCCATATAAGGCAGCACACAGACTACAGCCATAAAGCCAAGATAATACGGCAGATACCCCTCGCCTCCATGGGCATAAGGCATGCGCTGCAAGTAGAACTCGCCCTGCCAGTTAAAACTCACCAGCTTAATAAACACAGGGTAGTTAATGACGATAATCAGTAGCAGCATATACAGCGGTAAGGTAGCCAGATAATTGTGCGCGTGCATTTCCCACACACTGATATGGCGTTTGGGCGCCGCATAATGCACGTCGTAGTGCGCCACCGCTTCATGGGCCAGCCAGGCGGCGAGGCAAATCAACATAATTAATACGTTCACTTTGAACAGCAGGCACAGCAAAATCGGCACCGCCATTTGAATGCCCATCAGCGAGTGAATAAGTGACTCTTTTAAACCTGAGGTGTGCTCGATTCGGGTAGCGCGGTGGCAGCACCAATCAATAAAACCGGCAATACCCCAAAGCGGCAAAAACACATACAACATTAACTGAATAAGCAACTGACTGGTTTGCAACACCGGACTCCTGTTGGTGTGTCGACTGCTGCTTACTATAACTGAAGGTTAATAAGATGTAGATGCTCTTAGCGCAAAAACTTCTGCACATACCAGCAGCTGGCACTGATTTGATACTGCTGCTGTCTGGCCCAGGTCAGGCCGTGGCGGACTAACTTTTCTGCCAGGCCTTTACCGCGAAAGGCCGGTGGCACAAAGGTATGGTGAAAATTGATGTTATCGCCGTTTACGGCATAATCTAACACCGCTTCGGCGCCATCCAGTTGCAGTACGAAGCGCTGCTGCTCACTCTGGTGCTGAATTACCGGCTCTGTCATACATCTTCTCCCAGCCACGATGTGTCGGGCAATTGCGCCAGATGTGCAGCATAGCGCTCTAAGTTAAAGCTTTGCTGGTGCTCTATCACATCTATCATTTCTGGTGCTAAGGCACAGGCGATAAGCTCAATGGCTTCCTCACGGCTATGGCCTGTCATGCGCAGCCGCATCAGGGTTTCGGTCACTTGTTTTGGGTAATTGTCGGCCAGCTGGTTTTCGACAACTTCAAATAACATGGCCTGGTCTAGCAGCTCATCACTCATAAAGGCTCCGCTGGGGCATCGGTTTGCGCCAGTATGGAAGAATTTGCCGTCCTTGCCAATTAGCGCGGGAAAAAACTGCTGCGCTGATAGTATTTGTCAGCCGCTTTGGCTAAGCTGAGGCGCTTGGCAATGGGGTAGAATAATAACTATGCAACAATCACTTAGTGTTTGGCGTGGCCGGCTGCAGGCGCTGGGACCTGGGGTGTTAATGGCCACAGCAGCCATTGGCGGCTCACATCTGGTTGCCTCCACTCAGGCTGGCGCTTTGTTCGGCTGGCAGCTGGCCTGGCTGATTTTACTGGTTAATGTGCTGAAATATCCGTTTTTCCGTTTTGGGGTGGAATACACCCTAACCCGCAAAGAAAGTCTGCTAATGGGCTACCAGCGCAAAGGCCGCGGCTATTTTTACAGCTTTATCGTCTTGAATGTTATCGCCGCTGTGGTGAATACCGCCGGGGTACTGCTGTTAACCGCCAGCCTGTTGCAGTATGCGCTGCCGGGTAATTTATCGGTCACCTTATTGTGCTGGCTTATTCTGGCCGCCTGTTTGCTGATCTTGCTGCTGGGCCATTACAAAGCGCTGGATAACGTCGCCAAAGTGATCATGGTATTGCTGACGGTCACGACGGTGATAGCCGCACTTATTGCCTGGCAAAATGGCGCCCAGGCGCCGGCTGATTATGTTGGCCCCTCGCCCTGGACGTTGGCCAGCTTAGGTTTTCTGGTCGCCTTAATGGGTTGGATGCCGGCACCGATAGAAATTTCGGCCATAAGCTCGCTGTGGCTTAAAGCCAAGCAGCGCCATACCCATATTAGCCGGGCGCAGGGCCTGTTTGACTTTAACCTGGGTTATTGGTTAACCGCCGCGTTAGCGCTGGTGTTTTTGTCGTTAGGCGCCCTGGTGCAATATGGCAGTGCGCAGCCGATTGCACTGGCAGGTAGCGCTTTTGCCCAGCAGCTGATGCAAATGTATGCCAGTACCATCGGCGACTGGGCGCGGCCGCTGGTGGCACTCATTGCCTTTTTATGTATGTTCGGCACTACCATTACCGTGCTGGATGGCTATGCCCGTACCTTGCATGCGTCCTTTGAACAACTGGGCTGGGTGAAGCATAAAGCCGCATTAAATTACTGGCTACTGGCACAGGCCGGCGCTGGTATGGCATTAATTTTGTTTTTTAAAGCGGCGTTATCACCCATGTTAACCTTTGCCATGACGCTGGCGTTTTTAACCACACCGGTATTTGCCTGGCTGAATTACAGCCTGATGCGGGGCGAGGGTGGTATAGTGCTGAGCAAGCCGCTGAAATGGTTAAGTTGGCTTGGCTTAAGTTATCTGCTGGCTTTTGCTGTGCTGTTTCTGTTGTGGTTTAGTGGGGTGCTGAATTAAGTATCATTTTATTGCAGATTTTAACCAGTCTGTTGGTGATCAGGGCGATGTATTTACAAGAGGCTTTTGTGCAATTTATGCAAGTTGAGTTAGATCAGATTAGGCAGCTTATGTCTGAAGGGCAGTTGGCTGGTGCTGAAGCGCTGTGTCGCAAGGTATTACATGCACAGCCCCAGCTTGCTGAAGCATGGTTTTTGTTAGCGCAGTTGGCGGCTCAGTATCAGCAGGTGAGTGATGCGATCTCCTGTATCAAGCAAGCAATTCAGTTCTCGCCAACACAGTCGAATTACCTGATATTTTATGCCCATCTGTTACTAACCTCCGGTAAGGCAGAGGCGGCTTATCAGGTGATAAAACCAGTAATGGCGCAACCGCAACCTGTAACCGTACAACTATTATTTGGCCGTGTTGCGTGGCTGGCCGGACGCTATGCTGATGCGTTAGCCGGGTTTTCTGCGGCGGCCAGCACGCAACCAGTAACGGAACACTATATTTTACCTTATGCCAGAGCCTTAACGATGCTTGGCCAGCGTGAGCAGGCATGCAACCAGCTTAAAGTGTTGATTGACAACAATGCGGTGGCGGCAGAGTCGGCGACGTTGCTAATGCATATGCAGTTGTCATCAGGTACGACTGCTGAGCTGTTGAATCAGGTAACAAACTATGCCAGTAAATACTCTCAGCATAATCACCTCAGACAATTAACGACTTTACTGACTAGCTGGCTGGGTAATGCTGCGCCAGACTTTTCATCCTTTACACCGGCGTATCAACAACAAAGTATTCAGTACGTATTAGCACAGCGTGACAAACAGACAAAATTGGCTGGGTTACCTGTTGATGTATTACTGGATGCAATTTCTGCCGCTGAGCAGGATGGCTTATGGTTAGAGTTTGGCGTCTATTATGGGCGCTCGATCAATATCATTGCACAATATCGTGACGGGCTGGTACATGGCTTTGATAGTTTTGCCGGGTTACCGGAGGATTGGAAGTCAGGTGAGCCAAAGGGTAGTTACTCCACCAACGGACGTCTTCCCGCTGTAAGAGATAATGTGCGCTTACATCAAGGCTGGTTTGAACAGAGTTTACCGGTATTTTTACGCCATCATTCAGAGCATGTCAGCTTAGTGCATATAGACTGTGACCTTTATAGTTCCACTGCCACCGTGCTTTCTCAGCTGGCATGCCGTTTTCGGCCCGGTACCATCCTTATCTTTGATGACTTCTTGGGTATTGAAGGTTTTGAACAACATGAATTTAAAGCATTTGCTGAATTTGTGCAGCAGTCCGGTTTTAGTTTCAGGTTATTAAGCTATGCAGCTTTGGGTCGTGAAGTGGCTTTTCAGCTGCTGTAAGCTGCCGGGGAGTGGCAGACTCCCCGGACAATAATTACAACGCCAGGGTTTTTTCGCCGCGGGCAATGCCCGAAGCGCCGCTGCGCACTACTTCCAGGATTGGCGTGGTGCCCAGTGCCTGTATAAAGGCATCGAGTTTATCGCCGGTTCCTACCAGCTGAATGGTATAAGTTGTTGGCGTCACGTCGATGATCTGGCCACGGAAGATATCGGCGCAGCGTTTTACTTCTTCACGCTGATTGCCATTGGCTTTTACCTTCACCAGCATCAGCTCACGCTCAATATGCGCCGCTTCGCTGATATCGGATACTTTCACCACCTCAATCAGCTTATGCAGCTGCTTGCTGATTTGCTCAATCACCTGATCGTTGCCGTGCGTCACCAGCGTCAGGCGGGACAAAGTCGGGTCGTCGGTCGGGGCCACGTTCAGCGAGTCGATGTTATAGCCACGCTGGGCAAATAAACCCACTAATCGGGCCAAAGCGCCGGATTCGTTTTCCAGCAGAACAGAAATAATATGCCGCATGTTAAGTCCTCTCTGTTTTGCTTAAAAACATCTCGTTCATGGCGCCACCCGGTACCTGCATCGGGTAGACGTGCTCTTTCGGGTCAACGTGAATATCTAAAAACACCAGCTGATCTTTCAGTGCAAAGGCGCGCTGCAGCGCTGGCTGTAATTCTTCTGGTTTAGTTACCCGAATACCGACATGGCCATAGGCCTCGGCCAGTTTGACAAAGTCGGGTAGTGAGTCCATATAAGAGCTGGCATAACGTGATTCATAGTTCATATCCTGCCACTGCTTTACCATGCCCAAATAGCCGTTATTCAGGTTAATAATTTTTACTCCCAGGCCATACTGTTTACAGGTAGACAGCTCCTGAATATTCATCTGAATAGAGCCCTCACCGGTAACACAGACCACGTCAGCATCGGGGTAATTTAGCTTTACGCCCATCGCGGCCGGCAGGCCAAAACCCATGGTGCCAAGGCCACCGGAGTTAATCCAGCGGTTGGGTTTGTTAAACGGGTAATGTTGGGCGGCAAACATCTGGTGCTGGCCCACATCGCTGCAGACATAAGCATCGCCGTTGGTAATTTTGGCCACCTGCTCTATCACATATTGCGGCTTTAACAGTGGCGCAGCGCTATCGTAGCGGCCGCCATGCACGGCACGCCACTGCGCTATTTGTTGCCACCATTGCTGCAGCGCGGCGGCATCGAGCTTTTTCTTTTTCTGCTTTAGTACTGCCAGCATTTCGCTCAGCACCGGTTTTACCAGACCAACAATCGGAATATGCGCATTTATGGTTTTACTAATGCTGGCCGGATCGATATCGATATGAATAATGGTGGCATCCGGGCAGAATTTCTTCGTGTTGTTGGTCACCCGGTCATCAAAGCGGGCGCCTACGGCCAGGATAAGGTCAGCGTTGTGCATGGTCTGGTTAGCTTCATAGCTGCCATGCATGCCCAGCATACCAATAAACTGCTTATCACCAGCCGGGTAAGCACCTAACCCCATCAAAGTATTAGTGACTGGCAGGTTTAACAGCTGCGCCAGTTCGGTTAGCTCATCGGCAGCCTGGCCCATAATGACACCGCCACCGGCATATAAAATGGGCTTTTTCGCCGCTAATAAGGCGGTAACGGCTTTTTTAATCTGGCCGGCATGGCCTTGCTGTTTTGGCTGGTACGAGCGCAGATTAATTTCCGCCGGATACTGGTAGGGAAACTTCTGGTTCGGCATGGTCATATCTTTCGGGATATCCAGTACCACTGGGCCGGGTCGGCCTGTTTGCGCAATATGAAACGCCTTTTTAATTAAGTACGGAATATCCTCCGGCCGGCGCACTGACATATTGTGCTTACAAATTGGCCGTGAGATCCCCAGCATATCGGTTTCCTGGAAGGCGTCATCGCCAATAAGATGGCTCATTACCTGACCGGTGAGCACCACCATTGGGATGGAATCCATGTAGGCAGTGGCAATACCGGTGACGGCATTGGTAGCACCGGGGCCAGAAGTCACCAGTACCACACCGGCCTTGCCACTGGCGCGGGCATAAGCGTCGGCCATATGGGTGGCGGCCTGTTCGTGGCGTACCAGCACATGCTTAACTTTATTTTGCTGAAACAGCGCATCGTAAATATGCAATACCGCGCCGCCAGGATAGCCGTACAGATATTCTACGCCTTCATCGGCAAGGGCGCGGATCACCATAGCGGCACCTGACAACATCTCCGGTGTTTTGGTGGTGGCAGCTGACTTATCGTCTAGCTTAGTTTGGCTGGTCATGTTGGTTTCTCATAGTTTGCTGTGGCATAGACAACACGCCACGGCTTTGCTGACAAAGCGTGGGTGAATCATTTAAAGCAGTGTTATGGCTGCTTTTATTCTGTGCTACGTGGACGGGTTAAGCAGAGTAAACTGTTAACTCAAACTATGGCGCTATGGTTAGTTGCTGCTGTGCAGTCATTTTTTAGTGCGCCTGGTTAATTTACGTGATGGACGGCCAGATGTCGATGCTTTTCCGCCAGCTTTTGCGACTTTAATCGGTCAGGCTAAGGCTTGCAAAGCTGCCGGCCAGCCCACATAGTAAAAGTCAATCAAGTTTAAATAGCCGTACAGGATCAATGCTTTTATGCAACAGCCAATAGTGGATGTGTCTATTAATAATGCCCGTGAGGTGCTTGATGCCTCAATGCAAAAACTGGTGCTGTTTCAGTTTTGGTCGGCGCGCAGTGAAGGCTGCAAACAACTAAGCCCGATGCTGGAAAACATTGTTCGCCAGTACCCTAATCAGTTGCTGCTGGCGCGGGTAGATTGTGACCGCGAGCCGGATCTGGCAATGCAGTTTGGTGTGCAGTCACTGCCCACCGTGATGATGATTAAGCAAGGCCGGCCGGTTGATGGCTTTGCCGGGGTGGAAACCGAGCAGGCGATCCTGGCGAAACTGGCGGCTTATTTACCCAAACCGGAAGATGAGTTACTGGCGCAGGCTGAAACAAAACTGGCTGTGCAAGACTTTGCCGGCGCTTACCCGCTGCTAAAGCAGGCGTTAACCCTGGCACCCGCGCGTAGCGACATTAAGTTATGGCTGGCCGATACGGCCGTAAGTCTTGGCCAGTTACCGCAGGCCGAAGCCTTGCTGGCCGAGATTAAACTGGCTGAGCAGGATGCCTTGTTCAAAAGTGTGCAGGCTAAATTGCAGCTGGCCAAAGATGCTGCCGATACACCGGAAATTCAGGCGCTGGAGGCGGCTTTGGCGCAAGATAGCGCCAGCAATCAACTGAAAGAGCAGTTAGCTATTCAATATCAGGCGGTGCAACGCAGTGAAGAAGCACTGGCATTGCTGCTAAGCATACTGCAACAAGACCTGAATTTTGGCAGCAGCAAAAAACTGTATCTGGATATTCTGGCGGCGCTGCCTAAGGGCGACAGTGTGGCCAACCATTACCGGCGTAAGCTGTATAGCCTGCTGTACTAAAGCTGCTGAGCTAAATCTGCTGTACTAGGCCTGGTGAAAGTCTTGCCAGATCTGTCTGATCTGGTCGGGCAGAGCCATAGGGTCAAAGGGTTTTACCACGACATCAGCGGCGCCCAGTGCTTTGTAAGATTCTACCTCACTGCTTTGTACCTTGGCGGTCATAAATACCGCCGGTACCTTGGCTAAATCAAACTGCTGACGCAGTTGCTGCAGCGTTGTCGGGCCATCCATGCCCGGCATCATCACATCGAGTAAAATTAGCTGTGGCGCAAAGGCCGGGTAGTCGTCCAGTGCCTGTTGGCCGCTGCTGCAGGTATGCACGGTAAAGCCGCCAACGGCCTCCAGTGCAATTTTGGCTACCTGCTGAATAGAAGGATCGTCCTCTACATGCATAATGCGTTGTAATGCTGTCATGGTATTACCTCTGAATGTTCTGTGATGCTCACCACCGGCAACAGTAAATAAAATTCGCTGCCTTTGCCTTGCTCGGAATGAAAGCCGATATTGCCCTGCATCTTGTGCATCAATTGCTGGCTGATGGCCAGGCCTAAACCAGTGCCGCCTTTAGTTTTGCTGTCTGAACTGTCGGCCTGAGAAAACTTACTGAAAATGTAGGGCTTAAAGTCGTCACTGATACCGCAGCCGCTGTCTATCACACGGATCAGGGCTGTTGTGTCTTGTTGCTGTAGCACCACTTTAACCACCGCTTGTGGCGGTGAAAACTTTGCGGCGTTAGACAGCAGATTAGTTAACACCTGCTGTAGGCGCATATTGTCAACCTTCACCCAGATATCGTTCGGTTTAGCGTCCAGCTGGTAACTTACCTGGTATTGCTGGGCGTAACTTTGGTTATCGCGCAGCGCCGCCTGAATAATCGGCAACAGCGGCTGCGGCTGCATATCAAACTGCATTTTGCCGGCAATCAGTTTATCCATGTCCAGCAAGTCGTTAATCAGTAGCTGTAATTTATTTACGTTAGCTTGTGCCAGCTCAGTCATTTGCCGGGCCTGTTCAGGTAGCGCGCCAAATACCTGGCCATGCAACAAGCCAATAGCACCGCTAATCGCGGTTAGCGGGGTACGCAGCTCGTGGCTGACGGTAGAGACAAACTCATCTTTTAGCCGCTCTATACGTTTGCGCTCGGTTAAATCGCTGATAAAGCCGTGCCACAGCACACTACCATCGGGCTGCTGCTCCGGCATAGAGCGGCCGGTCACCCAAATGTACTCACCATCTGGCCGGCGCACCCGATAATCGGCTTTCCATAAACTTAAACTGGCTGCTGAAGCGGCAACACTGTCCTTTACGGCAGCTAAATCATCCGGGTGGATCAACGCGAAGACGGCTGAGGCGTCGTCTTTAACCTGCTCTGGCGTTAGCTGATAAATATCGCGGATCCCTTCGCTACAATAGGGAAAACAGCTGCTGCCATCCGGTTTTAGCTGAAACTGAAACACCATGCCCGGCAGCTGGCTGGCAATTTTTTTTAGCCGCTGTGCCGCGTCTACCTGGGCTTCCAGATATTGCCGGCGCTCTATACTACTGCCTATCCAGCGTGCCAGCAGGCTGACAAAGTCACGCTCCAGCTGGCTAAAGGGCGTGGTTCTGGCTCTTGCAGAGGAAAAACTGACGGTGCCAAAAGGCTTGCCATCCACCTGTATAGCACTGCCAATATAACTTTCCAGCGCAAAAGTTTTAAAACAAGGATGCTGCGCATGCTGGCTTTGGCTCATCTGGTCAATGGCCAGCACGGTGCCGCGGGCCAGCGTTAAGCTGCAGTAAGTATTACCCAGCGCAAAATGGCTGCCATCCTGCAGTAAACCTTCGGGTGCACTGTGCACCAGTACCTGATAATCCTGTTGTTCAATTTTGCTGACAATCGCAATAGGTAGTTGTAAGTAGTCTGCGGCTACCTGCAGTGCTTGTCTAAGTTGTTTGCGCCAGTCCGGATCGAAGCTGGTGGCAATATTATTTAGCGTGCTAAGTGCTTGCTGATAATTGTTGTTTTGGCGCGAGGCGAGTTGTTGTTTCAATTGTTCTGCCTGCTGTGCTTGTTGTAATAGCCGCAGTAACAAGCGGTCTATCTCGCGCACCAGCAGCAGTAAAATCAGCTCACTGACTAAAAACGCCACCAGCCAGCGTAACAGCAGCTGCGGACTAGGCGCTTGCTGGTAACCTTGCCAGCTAAGATAGCCAAATAGCAAAAACAGTAAAAAACTGCCCAGCCAGGCAAGAAACTGTGTGGTCCGGTTAACACCCTGGTTTATCATAGCGGCCTTATTTGATCTGCACCGCTTTACTATAAAGCACAACCACAGGGCTGGCAAAATGGCAGACATCGCTTTTTACTGCACATCAGGTAGCGGGTTATGCAACAGGATTTAGCCGGCTACTTTTATCAGTTGAGTCAGTTACTGGCGCAGTACCGCCAGTACTGGCAACTGCTGCCATTTCAGCAGCAAGCGTTGCCCTGGGCCGGGCAAGCCTGGCACGCACAGTTGGCCGCCTTAACGCCGGCCGAGTTAGACCAGGCTGAACAGTCGGCACAGTTGCCGTCGTGGCTTGCACCGCACTTTGCTGCCTTATTCCAGCTGGCATCGCCGCTTGAGCCGGCGCCCGCCGCTGCGCTGCCTGCCTTGCCGTTTTGGCTGCAAACCGGCATCAGCGGGCGTAAACTTGCGCAAATTGATGCGCTGTGTCAGCAGTGGTTGCCGGCGACATTGCCAGTGGTGGAGTGGTGTGCCGGTAAAGGCCATCTGGGCCGTATTCTGGCGCAGCGTTTTGGCCAGCCGGTAACCAGCATCGAGTGGCAGCCGCAGTTATGCGCTGAAGGCGCCGCACTGGCAGAGCAACATCAGCTAGCCCAGCAGTTTATCTGTGCCGATGTATTAACGGCGCCATTAACCGGCGTGCTTAAACCGGCGCAGCATCTGGTGGCACTGCACGCCTGCGGCGATTTACATATACGTCTATTGCAGGAGGCTGTTGCCGCGGGTTGCCATCAGCTGCAACTGGTGCCCTGTTGCTATCATTTAATTGCCGCCGAGCAATATCAGCCGCTGTCAGCATTGGCGCAGCAGAATGATGTAGTGCTGGGTAAAGATGACTTAAAGTTAGTGGTGCAGGGCCAGGTTACCGGCGGTGCGCGGGTAAACCGCTTGCGGCATAGCGAGGTGCTATGGCGCCTGGCTTATGATGAACTGCGCGCCGATATCAGTGGTCAGCGAGCATATCAGCCGTTATCGTCGGTGGCTAAGCACTGGTTTAGCAACGATTTTGCCGGCTTTGCCCGCTGGGCGGCTGAGCAGCATCAGCTGCAGCTGCCGGCTAACGTTGATTGGCCAGCCTATCTGGCACGCGCCGCCAAACGGCAGCTGCTGGTGCGCCGAATTGAGCTGGTGCGGCACTTATTTCGCCGGCCATTGGAGCTGTGGCTGGCGCTGGATAAAGCGTTATATTTGCAGCAGCATGGCTACCAGGTGAGGCTGACACAGCTGTGCCAGCCCGCTATTACACCGCGTAATCTTTTACTCAGTGCCAGTAAAGCCTAACAGGCCAGGTGCTCGGTTTGGGCTGCACTGGCGCGCTGCTGATAATACTGGGCGATTTGCTGATCTTTTAACTGCCAGCGTTGGTTTAGCCACAACTGAAAGCGCTGCCGGAACTGCTCATCGTTAAAGTAATCACCAATCACCTGCTGGTCTACTGGCAACACCTCTACCTGCACCACCACCCGTTTTAGTTTGCCCATTAACATGTCCAGTGCGACATGGTCCGGGTTATCCGGATATAGCAGGGTAAAGTCTAAAATGGCGTTAAACTGCTCGCCCATACTGGCCAGCGTAAAGGCAATACCGCCAGCCTTGGGTGGTAACAGGTACCGAAACGGGCTGTGTTTATGCGCTTTTTTCTGCTCGGTAAAGCGGGTGCCTTCAACAAAGTTAATAATAGTGGTGGGCACGGTTTTAAATTTCTGACAGGAGGCGCGGGTGGTTTCAATGTCCTTACCCTTCAGCTCAGGCCGTTTTGCCAGCTGGGCCGCGCTGTAGCGTTTCATAAAGGGCATATCCAGCGCCCAGCAACCGGTGCCTAAAAACGGCAGCCATTTTAGCTGGTCTTTTAAAAAGAATTTTGGCTCGGGAATACGGCTATGGGCGACGGTGCTGACCACCGGAATATCCAGCCAGCTTTTATGGTTGGAAATGAGCAGATACCAGCTTTGCTTATCCAGAGTTTGGGCACCAGTGACCTGCCAGTCGACGTTATTAAACAGGTTAATCAGCGCGGTATTTACCGCTGTCCAGCCGCGGTAGCAGCCTTTACCGGCATAGCCGGTTAAGCGGTGTACCGCTTTGAACGGCAGCAGCAGTTTAATTAACCCCAGTGGCGTGACCACTATGCCCCAAAACGCCAGGTTCAGCGCGAAGGCGCTAAAGCTAAATGGAAATAACAACCAGCCAGGTAGAAAACTTAACATTACTGCTTAACTCCTTGTTTCAGCCTACTCAGCTGCAAATCTTTTTGCTGCCACAGCTGGTTAATCCACTGCTGGAAACGCTCGCGATAAGCGGCGTCGTTATAGTCACCCACCAGCTCTGGTGTAATTGGCAGCACCTTTATTTGCACTGTTATATCACGAACCTTACCGGAGATATAATCCCAGAAACTGGGAATGCCTTTGGGGTAGTAAATGGTAATGTCGAGAATTTTGTGCAGCTGCTCGCCCATGGCGCCCAGCACGAAGGCGGCGCCACCGGCTTTGGGTTTTAACAGGTTGTGGTAGGGCGATTGCTGCTTGTCATGTTTTTCACGGGTAAAGCGGGTGCCTTCAACAAAATTCATAATGGCAGCCGGTTTAAAGCGGAATTTACGGCAGGCCTTGCGGGTAGTTTCAATGTCTTTACCCTGCAAGTGTGGGTTACGTTGTAAAAAGGCTTTGCTGTAGCGTTTCATAAAGGGAAAATCCAGCGCCCACCAGCAAATGCCTAAAAACGGCACGTAAATCAGCTCTTTTTTCAGAAAAAACTTAATAAATGGAATTTTGCGGTTAAAAACCTTTTGTAGCACCAGAATATCGGCCCAGGACTGGTGATTCGCCAGCACCAGATACCAGTCTTTGCGTGACAGTTTTTCCAGCCCACTTACATGCCAGCGAATACGGGTAAACAAACGGGTGGTAAAGTTATTTACGCTGATCCAGGCCACAGCGCAGGCATCCAGCAGGTAAGTCATCCAGCTTTGCCAGCGGGTTATCGGTGGCAGTTTAAGCAAGGCTAATAGCAATACGGGTACAAACCAGAACAGGGTGTTTAGCGTGTACAACAACAGCGATAAAGCGCCGCTGAGCGGGCGGGGTAAAAAATGTAACATAGCAGCACCTGATAACAATGGCCGGACACTATGCCGGCAAAACCGTACCGGCAAAAATGATAACAGCAGGCGAGCCTGCTGTTAACACATCGGATCAGATGCTAGTTTACCTTAATCTTCAAAATAGGTGTAACCGTAAACACCGGCTTTTAGCTCATCCAGCAGCTCATCTTTTTTGCTGTCATCCATCTCCAGCTTGGCCAGCTGTTTGGTGTAAGAGGCAATCAGCTTTTTCGCATCAAACTGCACATAACGCAGTACATCGGCTACCGTGTCACCTTTGATGATATTGGTCAGTTTATAGCTGCCATCCTCGGTTAGCTCTACGTGTACTGAGTCGGTATCACCGAACAGGTTGTGTAGATCGCCTAAAATTTCCTGATAGGCGCCGACCATAAACATACCCAACAAATACTGCTCATCTTCTTTATACACCGGCAGTGGCAGGCTGGGTTCTATACCATTGCCGTCGGCATAGCTTTTTAGCTGACCGTCAGAGTCGCAGGTAATGTCCTGAATAATGGCGCGGTGATCCAGCGGCTCGTTCATACGCTCCAGCGGCATTACCGGGAACAGCTGATCAATACCCCAGGCATCAGGCATCGACTGGAATAACGAGAAGTTAACGAATAACTTATCGGCCAGCTTTTCGTTCAGCTCATCATGAATAGAGCGGTGCGAGCGTGCTGTCATATCCAGATTGGCTTTTACTTTGTTAATGGTGGCAAAGTAAATTTGCTCCAGCAGCGACCAGTCTTTCAGCGTTAATAAACCATGCACGTACTGAGCGTGGGCATCGGTAAAATAATGCACCGCGTCGTGGTAGGCTTCTATCGCTGTGCGTGGTGTCACGTTTTGGTAGGCTTCCCACAGGCCCAAAATGACTGTAGGTGAGTCTTCACTTGGTTCGGGTAAATTAACCAGACCTGGTGCGCGCTCAATATCAATCGCATCGGTTACCAACACTGCATGGTGCGCCGTCATCGCCCGGCCCGATTCGGTAATAATATTCGGGTGCGGTAGGTCGTACTCGTCGCACACTTCTTTTAAGCCGTTTACCACGTTACGGGCATATTCGTACATGGTGTAGTTCATTGAGCAGGCAGAGCGTGACTTAGAGCCTTCGTAGTCAACGCCTAAACCACCACCCACATCAACCGTTGTGATTGGCACGCCTAAGGTACGCAGCTCAGCATAGTGGCGGGCGCACTCGCGGATAGCGTTGTGAATATCGCGGATATTGGCAATTTGCGAGCCGATATGAAAATGCACCAGCTGCAGTAAGTCCAGCTTGCCGGCATCGCGCAGCACATCAATGGCCTGCAGCACCTGAGTAGCCGTCAGGCCAAACTTGCCTTTCTCGCCACCGGTGTTTTGCCATTTGCCCTTACCCACTGAGTTTAAGCGGATACGAATACCAATGCGCGGCGCTGTGCCTAAGTTGTCAATTTCGCGCAGCAGGGTTTTCAGCTCAGACAGTTTTTCTACCACCACATATACGGTATGGCCCATCATCTGGCCGATGGTGGCTAAACGTAAAAACTCGCTGTCTTTATAACCGTTACAAACAATTTGCAGTGGCTGCTCGGTCACGCCCAGAATAGCCATCAGCTCTGGTTTACTACCGGCTTCCAGGCCGACTTTGCCACTGTCGTGGCTAATTAAGCGCTTTACTACCGAAAACTGCTGGTTCACTTTAATCGGGTACACCGCAGTGTATTGGCCCTGATAGTCTTTTTCAGCTTTAGCACGCTGGAACGATTTAATTAGCGTATCAACCCGGTGCTGCAGAATATCGGTAAAGCGTACCAGCACCGGCAAGGTCAGGCCTTCTTCTTTAAACCGGGCTGTCAGCTCAGGAAAACGGATGCCTTTTTTACTGTGGTCCTGGTCCGGATAAGCCACCAGATCGCCATCAGTATTGACATCAAAATACCCTTCACTCCATACCGCAACATTGTAAATAGAGCGTGCTTTTTCAGTACCCCAGTCGGCCATTGTCGTTCCTTTAAAATTAAGTTGGCTATAGTTTAAGGCTTATACGGCCAAGCTGCAGCAAAAAACACGAAAAACCGAAAAAATTTGAGTGTAAAGGCGCTAAAAGGCACAATACGCGCCCTGTTACGAAGAGGGAATCACTATGTCGGGTTTAAACAACAATTGGTACACCGAAATTTTCGCCGCCAGCGGCAGTGCTTTTGGCCTGCAAGTCACCAAAAAGCTGGATGAGGTGCAATCGCCATTTCAAAAGATTGAAATGTATGAGACCAGCCATTTTGGCAACCTGATGGTGATCGACGACGTTATTATGCTTAGCAGCCGGGATAACTTTTTGTATCACGAGATGTTAAGCCACCCGGTGCTGTTTACCCACGCCAACCCGAAAAACGTGGTGATCATCGGCGGCGGTGACTGCGGCACCCTGCGCGAGGTGTTAAAACACCCTGGCGTAGAGTCGGTAATCCAAATCGATATTGACGAGCAAGTCACCCGGATGGCAGAAAAATACTTTCCGGAGCTGTGCGCCTCCAACAATGACCCGCGCGCCACGCTAAAATTTGATGATGGTATTAAGTTTATGCGTGAAGCGCAGCCGGAGTCTGTCGACGTGATTATTGTTGACTCAACTGACCCGATTGGCCCGGGCGAAGGTTTGTTTAACCGCGCCTTTTACGACAGCTGCCGTAAAGCGCTGCGTCATGGTGGCATTTTAGTACAACAAAGCGAATCGCCGCTTATTCACATGCCACTGTTAAAAGATATGCGTAGCGCTATGTTAGATGCCGGCTTTGATGCGCTGCAAACGCTATTGTTCCCGCAAATGGTGTATCCGTCCGGCTGGTGGACTTGCACCCTGGCCCGCAAAGGCATGGCCTTTAACGGTTTTCGCGAGACCGATGCAGCAAAGGCGCCGTTTAGCACCGACTATTACAACGCAGAAGTACATAAAGCGGCTTCAGCCTGGCCTAACTTTATGAAGCAGGCACTGTTGGGCTAATTGCGCTGCCGCTAGGCAAATTGTGTTACAGCGACTACGCTGAAAACTGGCTGAACCGAAAAATAAATGTGCAGGCTGACTTGCCTATTTGGCAAGCTTTCTGTACATTTATTGCTCATATGTGGGGTGGCAAATGAAGAAATTATCTTACCTGTTGTTTTTCGGCGCTTTTTCTGTTCAAGCTCAGGTTTATAAGTGTGAGCAAAACGGCGTGGTTGAATTTAGTCAGTTTCCTTGTGCCGGTGAAGCCGAGCAGGTTGATATGCGGCCTTTAGGCACTGCTATGCTCGGTACCCGCAGCGAATTTAAGCAACAAGTCGATGCGCTAAAGCGTCAGGGCCGTTTTGTTGAATTTCAGATCAGCAAACTGGAACAGGAAAAACAGCAAAAACTGGAAGCGCTGAAAGCCGACTTGTACAAGCTGCGCCGCAGCTTTCCTAAAGCAGAAGAGTTAGTCACCCTGCAGCAAAAAATTGATCGCACTGAGCAGCAGTATGATGAAAAAATCTTAGCAGAGCGCGCTAATCTGGCCAGTCTAAAATCGAAAACGGTTAATTTAGAACGGCAATACGCGCAGAATTAACGCAAACGCTTTATGTTACCAACACACAAGCCTCGCATTTCGCGGGGCTTTTTGTTGTCTGTCTTTTGTTACGCCTTGTCACGATTTATCACAAATATAACATGTGCAAATAATGTTAATTTTTGCGTTTTGTGCTACACCTTTATCGCTGCGTAAGCAGTTGATGACAAAACAAATAACAAAAAGGATGCATATGAAAACGTCATTTAAGTACTCCCTATGTGCGCTAGCAGTCAGTTCGTTGTGTTACGGCAATATCGCGTCTGCTCAGCAAAACGATAGCAGTGCAGACACGCAACAAGTGGAACGGATTGAAGTCACCGGTTCACGCATTAAACGCAATGATTTAGAGGGCGCGTCGCCGATACAGTCAATTGGGCGGGTAGAGATAGACCGCTCAGGCTTTCAAAACTTGCAGCAAATATTAGAACGCCTGCCGGTTACAGGCAGTGGCACTTTTTCTACTCGAAATAACAGTCAGGATTCAAGTGCTAACGGCACGGCAGCAGTAAGTTTACGTGGGTTGGGTCCTGATGCAACATTAGTGTTAATCAATGGCCGTCGTGTGGGTATTAGTGCCTTTGCCGAGGGGATAACGAATTCCTTTGTTGATTTAAATAGTATTCCGGTTTCAGCGATTGAGCGGGTTGATATCTTAAAAGATGGCGCATCTGCAATATATGGCTCTGATGCTGTGGCGGGTGTTGTTAACGTAGTGCTTAAAAAGAACTTTGATGGAACCGAGTTAAATGCCAGCACGGGTCGTACGGGTAATGGCAACTATGATGAACATCATATCAGCTTGCTGTGGGGCAGCAGTACAAGCAGCTCGAACTCGTCATTCATTTTGGATTACTTCAAAAACAGCCAGTTAGGCAATAATGAAATGGGGCGGTTTGGCACTTCTAATCAGGAGCCTTATGGTGGCCTTGATTTTCGCTCATCTCGTGGTTTTCCCGGATATTTTTATGTTGATGGTGTCAAAACAGTAGACCCGGCTTGTCCTGCTGATCAGCTCATCGCGGCGGCACAGGTTTGCGTGTACGACTATGGTCCGGACAGTATTACTATCCCTGCGGCAGAGCGGGTTGGTGCGATATTCCAGTTTGATAAAACGTTTCAGAACGATGTTAATGCGTTTTTTGAATTTTCATTCCAGCACAACACCTCAGAAGCCGGTGGTGCTGCAACGCCGTTGGATGAATCCGCTGGCTTGACAGTTCCCGGTTCCCACCCGAACAATCCTTTCGGGCAGGACATTGAGATAGGGCGTTTCCGTCCTGTTGATGGCGGGCCACGCCGTTGGGATATTGAGTCAAACACTATGCGTTTACTGGCTGGCTTAAAAGGTGAAATAAATGGCTGGGATTGGGAGTTAGCGGCGCAAAAAGCACGTAGTCAATCACTACAAACTGGTGGCCGGGATCAGGGATGGGTGAGAGTTGATTACCTGCAACGTGAAATCAATAACGGCCGATACAATCCTTTTGGTGGCGTGTTGAACCCTCAAGATGTCATTGATGATATCAGCACCAGCCTGGTGCGGCGCGGTGAGTCACGGATGACATCTGCAGATTTCAGTCTTAGTGGTGAGGCATTTTCTTTCAATGACCGCACAGTTTTGATGGCGTCTGGTGTTGAGTACCGTAAAGAACAAGTGTCAGATGTACCGGATGAGCAGTTCCAGCGTGGCTTGATCTTCGGTACTGAGGCGGTATCAGCTGCGGCTGACCGTAGTCAGTGGGCTGCATACCTGGAGTTTGCCGTGCCATTGACGGACCAAATAGAAATGCAGCTAGCTGGCAGGTACGATCATTACAGCGATTTTGGCAGTACACTAAACCCAAAAGTGGCATTTCGCTACACTATGACCGACGACGTTACGGTAAGGGCATCATGGGCGCAAGGCTTCAGAGCGCCTTCATTAGCACAGATTGGTTTGGGGCCTTCCGAATCTTCAATTTTCTTCGTAGACACCTATCGTTGTCAGGCGACCGGTGAAGATTGTGATGTGTTGGATTACAACGTGTCGTTTAGTGGCAACCCGGACCTGGATGCAGAAGAAACGGAATCCTGGAATATAGGTGTGTTTTATGCGTCCGACTCAGGCTTTGATATTGGTTTTGATGTCTGGAGCATTACGCAGGATAACAAAATTGATATTTCCTATGAGGAAGCTTATCAGGCTGAGTGTAACAACCAAAACTCAACCATATGCCGCCGCTTACCTCCTGTAGCTGGCCAAGCATTGGGGGTGCTTGACCAACTTGATGGCAGTTTACGTAACGTCAGCTCGCAGGATGTTGCGGGTATTGACTTATCAACGCATTATCGTCTAGATGTAAATGAGTATGGCTCTATACGTTTGGGTTTAGAGTGGACATATACCCAGAAGTTTGAGAAAGACAAACGTAATTATCTTGGCGAATATCAGTATCCAGAGCATCGCTGGGTGGCATCTGCAGATTGGTCGTTAGATAATTTTGGAGCCAGTCTGATCTTTAGTTATATCGGCGAATTTGAAGACACACCCGACATTGACTTTGATGGCAATCTGGATTTTGACCAAAATACCAGCCGTACAGTAAAAGCCCACTTATTAACAGATTTGCAGGGTTATTATGATGTTAATGCTAATCTGCGTTTAACATTGGGCATAAATAACTTACTGGATGAAGACCCGCCATTTGCTATTGGTAATGGTGACGACGATCTATACGGTTATGTATCAAAGGTACATAACCCGCGTGGTCGCTTTATCTACGGTAAAGTTAGCTACAAGTTTTAAGTTGTCAGCTTAAAAGAAACAGCGCCGATTGGCGCTGTTTTTTTAACTAAAACAAAGCTTTATTCCACTATTGGTTCGATATGAATTTCTACCCGGCGGTTTTGCGCGCGGTTAGTTTCGGAGCTGTTCGGCACTATCGGGTAATTCGGGCCATAACCCTGAGTTTCAATACGAATGGCCTGTACGTTTTGCGCTATCAGATACTGTTTAACACTGTCGGCACGTTGCTGAGACAGGTTCATATTGTACTGATACGGGCCAGTATCGTCGGTATGGCCGGCAACGACCAGCATGGTTTTTTCGTACTCACGCAATACTTTGGCAATGTCGTTAAACACCGGGTATAGGTTGCTGCGGATATCCGAGCGGTTAATTTCAAACGTCAGCTGGGCTGGTATATCTAACCGTAGCTTGTCGCCTTCGCGGATCACTTTTACGCCGCTGCCGCTTAGCTCTTCTTTTAATGCTTTCTCTTGTTTATCCATGTAGCTGCCCACCGCAGCGCCAGCCAGCGCACCGACAGCAGCGCCGATCACCAGCCGCTTATCTTTGTGGTTACCGGTCGCTTTACCGGCTACAGCGCCGACCACGGCGCCGATAGCGGCACCTTTGGTAGTGTTCGAATATTCGTTTGAGGCACAACCAGCCATTACCAGGCTGGCAGAGAGCAGCGATACAATAAAAACAGAACGGCGCATAATAAACTCCTAATCATATAATGGTGTCAGCTTAGTGATTCAAACTGAATTAATGCTGAACTATAACGCTTTGTGTGGACGGCGTTTGTTGAAATTTTGTATATTTTTGTCGGCTTTGTTCACTTTGGCAGCGTTTTTCAGTATTGTATGCAGGTTTAATTGCGGGGCCCCAAGATGGCAGCCGTTAAAAAGGATTTAATAATGAAATATACCGTGCGCTTTTTAATGCTATTAAGCAGTGCTTGCATGATGCAACCTGCTGTTGCTGAAGTATATAAATGTACCAATGCCAATAATGAAGTGGTGTTTCAGGGCGAGCCCTGTCGTGGCGGTGATGAAGTTAAACTGGATATCCGCTTTGCCGAGCAGCCACAGCAAGCGGTTAGTGCGCTGATTTCTGGCAGTTGGTGTGAAATAGGCACCTCAAATTTACCCGATGGCGTGGTACAGCAAGACAATGCGCTGCGCAAAACCTGGATTTTCAGTGAGCGCCAGATGGTGCAGCACGTCAGCCAGGAGCAGCGACTGGACACCTTTAAGTACCCGATCCGCCAGGCACCGGGCTCTTTTGTCATTGACCATCCGGCCTTTGGCAGTGGCCAGGTTAACTGGCAGGTAAAAAAGCTGACCGATGATCGCTTGGTGTTAGGCGCCTACGGCGGCTATACCCACTTAACCGCCGGTAATTGTGAAATTGCCATGGCCAGCACCAAGAATTAAATAGACATATAGACGCCTAAACTTTAAGCTGCTGCCAGTTTGGCTGTGTTATGGGGTGCTTATGTTACATTCTGACTGGCGGCGCATTGTTATTAAGGTTGGCAGTGCGCTGATTTCGCCTGATGCCAAAGGCTGTTCTACCCGCTACTTGCTGGCAATTGCCCGTTTTATCAGTGAATGCCGTCAACAAGGCACTGAAGTGGTGCTGGTGTCGTCCGGCAGTGTGGCCGCTGGCCGCTCGGCCATTGCTTTTGCCCATCAGCCTCTGCCTATTAATATCAAGCAAGCCATGGCGGCGGTAGGCCAAACTCAGATGATGGCGACCTGGAGTCATTTATTTGATTTTCGCTGCGCGCAAATTCTGCTGACCCATGATGATTTAGCTGACCGGCGTCGCTATCTGAATATCGACAACACGCTGCGCACCTTGCTGGCCAATCAGGTGCTACCTATCGTTAATGAAAACGACAGTGTGGCCACGGCCGAGCTAAAAGTGGGCGATAACGACAACCTGGCGGCAATGGTGGCAGTGTTGGTTGATGCCGATGCCCTGATTATTTGCTCTGATATTGATGGCCTTTATACGGCCAACCCCAGAACCCATAACGATGCGCGCTTTATTCCCCGGGTGGAAAAAATTACTGCCGAGATTTATGCCATGGCCGGCGGCAGCCACCATGCCATTGGCACCGGCGGTATGGTGACCAAAATTCAGGCCGCCGACAAAGCCACTAAACTGGGCGTGGATACACTGATTATTAATGGCCAGAAAGCCGCCAGCTTTGATACGTTGCTGCGCAGTGAGCCGGCCGGCACCCTGTTTGTGCGTCAGCAGGATAGGCTAAGTGCAAAAAAGCACTGGCTGCTTAACAGCCTGAAAAGCCAGGGCAGCATAAGTTTAGATAGCGGTGCGGTGCAGGCCTTGCTGCATAAAGGTGCTTCTTTGCTTGCCAAGGGCATCACGGCGGTGCATGGGCAGTTTGATAAAGGCGATGCCATCTGGTTGTGTGATGACAGCGGCAAGCAGTTAGCCAAAGGCATTTGCCAGTACAGCGCCACTGAGCTACAACTGATCAAAGGCTTACACAGCACCCAAATTGCCCAAACGCTGGGTTTTTGCCCCAGTGAAGAAGTGGTGCACCGGGACGATATTGCACTGACAACTTAACAACAGGTGGCCGATGAAAATAGCGGTAGTGGGCGGTGGCATTAATGGTTTAAGTAGTGCCTGGCAGCTGGCGCTGGCCGGCCATCAGGTCACCTTGTTTGAGCGCGATGCGCTGATGCAGGCCACCAGCAGCGCCTCGTCCAAATTGCTGCACGGTGGTCTGCGTTATCTGGAGCAGGGAGAATTTCGCCTGGTGCGTGAAGCGCTGCAAGAGCGGCGCTGGTGGCTGAAAAAAGCGCCGCAACTAACCCGTCGCCTGCCAATACTTTACCCGCTTTATGCCGACTCCCGCCGCGCCCGCTGGCAGCTGAAAATAGGCCTCTGGTTGTATGATACCTTTGCCGGCCGCAAAGGTATTGGCCGCCATCGCTGGTTAAGTCCAAAGCAGGCGCTGCGCTGCTCACCACAGCTAAAACCTGATGGCTTGCTGGGCGCTTATCTGTTTTTTGATGGCCAGATGGACGACCAAAAGCTGGGCCTGTGGATGGCGCAACAATGCCGCAAAGCCGGTGCGACCTTGCTGGAACACAGCCCGATACAGCAGGTAACTGTCGATGGCAAACTGTTATTAAGCTCGGGCTGGCAACAGTTTGACCGGGTAATAAATGTTGCCGGGCCCTGGAGCCAGCAATTACTGCAGCAATCGGCCCTGCCGACACAGCCGTTAGATTTGGTGCGCGGCAGCCATTTGTTGTTACCGACGCAGGGCCGCTATGGCCATATGCTGGAAGTGCCGGGCGAAGCGCGCATTGTGTTTGTGCTGCCGTATCAGGGTAAGACATTGCTGGGCACTACCGAAGTGCGCCAGCAGCTGGATGAGCCTATTCAATGCTCAGACACGGAGCGGCATTATCTGCTTGGTGTGTATAACCATTACTTCAGGCCCCAGCGGCACACTGATGCCGTGCTGGGCGAATTTGCCGGGGTACGGCCTTTACTGGGCGGTAGTAGCAATGCCAGTAAGGCCAGCCGTGAGTACCAACTGCACTGGCAAAACAAATTACTTACCGTGTCGGGCGGCAAGTGGACTACCGCCCGGGCGCTGGGTAAAAATGTCGCTGCTGAAGTCGCGCAGTCAGTAGCCAAAGGCTAAATCGGCTGGTAACGCCTGATCCGGCTGCTGATAATCACAGACCCCGGCCGGGAAAATGGCGCTAAGCTCTGCCTGATAAGGCTGCATATCTACCGGTGCGTAGTCGCCACGTGCTATAGCTTGTGCAACGCTGATAAGCGCACAGTTAAACATTAAACCATGTGCCGGCGCGCCGGCATTAGTCCGGCTGTTACGGTGAATTGGATAACTGCTGGCGCAGCGGCCACCTGGCTGCCAGACATTGCTGCCTGCGGCAATAACAGTATTGTCTGCAGCAAAACACTGATCTTGCGCCCTGGCCGGTTTTTGCCCGCGGCTAAGCCACGCATCCATTAAAGCGACGGCTTCGCCAAGCGGGGTATAGGCAGGGTCGCTAACCCAAATCAGCTGGTTATCGGCATGACCATGACGCATTTCTAAGCGCTCACGGGCGGCAAATGACGGCTCTAGATGATGCATATCCAGTTCTGGGTCGAGATAATGTCGCAGATCTAAAATAGGTTTATCGGTCAGGCCTATAAACAGCTGGCCATAACGGTAGGCTTTAATAGCTGCCTCGCGGTTGGCGCGAAAACGCACTGCTGCCAGCGCTGACGTCGAGTAATTGATATTCTGCCGGCCAAAGGCGCTGAGCCATAAAGGCGTATCGACAAAGGGCAAATAGCGGATCTGCTCTGCTCGCATTTGCGCCTGTGGCCGCCAGCTACCAATGGCGCGGTTAAGCGCAATAAAATCCTCTGCACTCAGGTTACCCTGTTTCAGCGCCTGCAGGCCATACTGCACGCCCTGGTTATCCCATAAACTGTGGCCAAAGCCCTGCTCGTCAACGCCATAAATACTGGCTAAATCGCCCCAGTAACTCCAGTTTACCTCCGCCAGTAGCTTATCCTCGACCAGGCGCTTTAATTTGCCCTGCTGTGGGTTATGCACTAATGACGACAGCCCCAGCCAGGCGTTATGGCATTGGCTGGCACCCTGTGGCAGCGTTGGCCAGATACCTTCGGTGAGTTGTGCCAGCGCGACCTGAGCAGAGAATTTCAGGCTATGCTCAGGCGATACGCTTAAGCCCTCCAGCAACTGTCGCTGCGCTAATGATTGCCAGCGGCCTTTATCTGCCGCAGTAAAATAGTAATAGTTATGCAGCAAGTCGCAGTCGAGCGCATACAGCGTCTGGCTTAGCATATCGGGGTAACTGTACAGCGCTATGCCACCATCGAGTAAGTCGGGGTGGTTTTGTAGCAGCAAATACTGCGCGATGCCGCCGCCCGAGCCGCCAATACCCAGTGTGTACAGTGGCTGGCCATACAGGCTGACAAAATGGCGTTTCACCCGGCTGGCGGTATCTTCAGCCAATAAAAAGTTATAGCCATAACTGGTTTTGTTAATGCTGGCGCTAATCACCGCAAAACCCTGGCGCAGCTCGTGCTGACGGTCGCGAATTAGCCGCTCTGGCTTAAGGTAACCCTGGCGATAGCCAATGCCGACGCCACCATGAAACTGATAAATCAGTTTGTTATTCCACTGTGAGGCGCCGCTGCGCTGGGCGTATTCTGCCGGTGTGACAGGCATTAAGATGTAATAAAAAAACCGGTTAATGGTACCCAGCTCCAGCCGCAGTAGCTGCTGGTCAGCGGCTATACTACCGCCGTTAAAACGGCTGATGTCGCCATTTGCCTGCAACAGGTAAAATTGCAGCTGTGCCGGGTGCAGGCAGTCTTTGCTGTAACCGGTAAGCTCACCGTCTTGCCATACCGCTACGCCATGGCCTTGTTGGTTATCAATCAGCGGGGCCTCCAGAGCCTGTGCGGTAAAATCACAATACAGCGGGTAACGCAGGCCGCCACTGTACAGCGGCATCAGTGGTCCCGGTTCACCTAATGGGATCGGGTAGGGGTAAGGATCATCCGGCCGTGGCGTATAACGGATATGGCTATCAACCGCTAATAACAAGCCCGGCTGCGCCGGTGCTATGCCTTGTACCGGGTTAGGTTCACGCCAACGCTGGCCCGGGCTGTTGCTGCACTGAGTCAGCAATACCAGCAATAGCAGTAGTGCCAACAGGGTTAAAGCTAGAATGCGCATACCGGAGCTCCGCTGTGGTGATCTAAGCTAAGTTTAGTCAGTGGCAGCGGCTGGTGAGAAAAATTGGCCTGCTGAAGTAGCAGGCCTGAATTTTATAAGGTAATGGCGAGAATTTTTGAGCGCCGTTGATAGTTATACAGCTGCTTTTTCTGTGCCGGTAAGTCTTCTACCGTTAACAGCTCAAAGCCGTGCTCTAAAAACCAGTGAATGCTGCGGGTGGTTAAGGCAAACAGCTTACTGTACTTGCGCTGCCGCGCCTGCTGGATCACGGCTTTTAACAAGATGCTGCCACGGTCGGCATCGCGGTAATCCGGGTGTACGGCTAAGCAGGCAAACTCGCCGACATTCTCTTCCGGAAACGGATACAGCGCAGCGCAGCCAATCACCAGGCCATCGCGTTCTATTAAGGTAAACTGGTTAATTTCCATCTCCAGCTGCTCGCGGGAGCGTCGTACCAGCAGGCCTTGCTGCTCCAGCGGCCGGATCAAATCTAAGATACCGCCGATATCAGAGATGGTGGCAGCACGCAGCTTTTCCGCCGACTCGGTCACGATCTGGGTGCCGATACCATCGCGGGAGAACAGCTCTTGCAGCAAGGCGCCATCTTCATCGTAGCTAACTAAGTGACAGCGTGGCACGCCGGCGCGGCAAGCACTGATGGCTGCATGTAAAAACGCTACTGTGCCGGTACAGGCATCGTCTTGCTGCTCTAATTGCAGCATGATCTGTTCGGCGGCGTTTGGCATAAGTTCTGCGGTAATTTCCCCGTCTTCGCCGACAATGCCGCCAATTTCGTTAAAGCCAATCATTTTGTCGGCTTTAAGTTTAATCGCCACCTGGGTGGCAATATCTTCGGCGGTTAAGTTAAAGCTCTCGCCGGTAACAGATGCGGCAATAGGCCCCATTAACACTATACCGTTGTTATCCAGCTGCCGGCGAATACCAGCGGCATCAATGCGCCTTACCCGGCCACTGTGGTGGTAATCGACACCTTCATCAACCCCCAGCGGCTGGGCAATAACAAAATTGCCGCTGACCACGTTAATTTGCGCGCCCTGCATCGGCGTATTGCTTAAGCTCATCGACAAGCGGGCAGTAATGTCCAGCTGCAGCGCACCGGCTACCTGTTTAATTAATTTAAAGGAGTCATCATCGGTTACCCGCACTCTGTTGTGATAGGTGGGCTCTAAGCCGGCCTGCTGCAGTGCCGCATTAATTTGTGGCCGGGCGCCATACACCAGCACCACTTTAATACCCAGGCTGTTAAGCAGGGCGACATCATTAATAATGCTGCGAAAACCGCTTTGCATAATGGCTTCGCCACCAAGCATCACAACAAAGGTTTTGCCGCGGTGTGCATTAACATAAGGGGCAGATTGACGAAAACCGGAAACAAGTTCAGTGGTGCGCACGGGCGTTGGGCTTCCTTCTATTCAGACACAAGCTGTATAGGACATAAAGATGGCAGCTATATGACAAAATGCCAACTTCAACTGCGTTAAAGCCGGCATTTTAGGTGATAAGTGGTTTTATATCTACTTTTTAAGCATATTTATTCTGCTTGGTTTTGGCTGCTACCAGCTGCATAACGGCGTCCAGCTGCTATCACTGCCGGGCAGGCTTTGCGTCCACCAGTTGGCCTGATACAGCGCGTTTTGGTATATCAGCTTATCGCCGCTGGCGGCGTGGCTCGGCTGGCCTTGCCAGTCGGTTTGCGGCCAGTTTGGATAAGTGTTGACCTGTGTTAAGTCATAACCGGGGCAGTTACCCGGCGGGCTGTTACCATTATCAGGGCCACCGTCGTCCCCACCATCGCCGCCATCGTCACCACCGTTGTCCGGTGCCGGGCGCAGATCCAGGTTATAAAAATGGCTGTTATCCCGCACATAGGCGCGGTTTGCTGCCAGATCGCTGCTAAATACCACATTATCGCCGTTTAACAGCCCAAGTTGCAGCAGGTTGCTGTGCTGGGTATTAACCTGCGCCGCCAGTTCTGTTGCCCACAGCGCGTTAGTGATATTGGCGTTGGTAATTTGCCAGCGCTCGTCTATCAGCTCCTGACCATTACTATCGAATAGCCTTAACTGGGCATAACCGCCCACTTCAGCCGGCGTTTGCAGGTTGACGTAAGCACCTTTATCAAACCACAGCACTGGCGGGGTGTCGGTATTGCCATTTACCAGCTCTATATCCGAGCAGTTGTAAAAGCCTTCGCCCACCACATCAACCCGTTGCCAGCGCGTGTATAGCACGGCCGGGCCACTACGATCTGTCGGTAGTGGTACCTGCAGCGTGTAATAGCCGGCATCGGCCGGTACATCGCTTTGCTGGTGAATCAGCTGCAGCTGGCTCCAGCTTAATGGTTCGCTGGCAATATCAAAGCCGGGTTTGGTTAAATAGATTTGCCAGAAGCTGGGGTTATGTGGTGTGGTGGCGCGAAAGCGCAGCGTTAACTCACTGCTTTGTGCCAAATCGATAGTGGTGCGCTGCCAGTGCGCTGACGGGATATCGATACCGCTTTTGCGGCTGTCGCCAGCGGCGCACAGGCTACCATCGCTGACCACGTTTTGCGCCGCTGCCATATTGCGGTAATCGGCGACATTAGCGGAAAATTCATGGTGCTGGGTCAGCATATAGCCGCCGGACTCCTGGTAAGCGGCGCGGCAGGCGGCATTGGGTATGCCGCTGCCATCGGCTGGCCACCAGTAACCGCCGTCGTCTTTACATATTTGCTGCCGGGCTTTGGGGTAGTCGACATAGCCATGGCTGTTGGCCTGCAGGCTGATAACTAGCAGGCTGGTGGTGAGTAATGCAGGGAGTAAATGTTTGGCTTGCATAGTGGTTTCTCTTGGTTATCGGGCTTAGCGCTCCGGGTCGAAGACCTTCTCAGGCTCGCCACAGCAACTAGCGTGAGCATCCTGCCCACGCCCTTTCAGGCCAGCTGAGCTGTTCAAATTCGTTCCAGACGAATTTGTCGCCCGCACTGACGTGCGGACTCAGACACTCTGTGGCGCCCTGATAAGGCATCGACCCTCGCAGGAAAAGCATCCGTGCAGACGGTGTGATAAGGAACTCACCGTCTGCTGCCTCATAAGTAGCTATAAATTACAAATAAAACTCCAGCTGCCATCACTGCCGGGTACCGAGTTAGTCCACCAGTTGGCTTTGTATACACCGCCCTGGTAAGACAAATGGTCACCGCCGTTGGCATGGCTGGGGTTACCGGCCCAGTCGGTTTGTGGCCACTGCGGATAAGGGTAAATAGGTGCGCTGATACCGCCGCAGCTTTCGCCATTGCCGCCATCGCCTCCGTCACCGCCATCACCGGCGCCAATACTGACTACCGGCAACTGCGGATACTCTTCAGCAAAGGCATATTCATTACCATTAGCGGTAAGTACCCAGTTTGATGGCATCGGCATGGGCAGCTGATAATTCAGCGTTACGGTAACGCTGTCACCACTAGCCACGCTTAAATAGCCTGGCAGGGTAAAGGCAACGCGGTGAAAGTTATTCTCAAGGCCGCCAATATTATTACCACTGGCGTTACGGCCGCTTTCTATTACCGTTAAGCCAAAACCGCTTTGGTCGCTGATGCTATCCGGTATTGCTGTTGGCACATCAAAGCTGATGCTGCTGCCGCCCGGGATAGTGCTGGCGCTGTGGTTAGTCAGTGTTAGCTTGGGGTTAATCGGGAAGTTCTGATCGCCCAGTTTAAAATCACTGATGCTCAGGCGCACATCAACCGCCTGCGCTGGCATAGCGCGCTCGGCTTTAACTGCACCATAAGGCGTGGCGCCATTAAAGCTGTTGTAAAACTGCGTGGTCAGTGTATTACCGATAAAGTACTCGCCTTTGGCGGCATCCCAGCCGTAGTCGCCGGCCAGCTCCCAGAACATCACTCCACCGATGCCGTTATCAATCACGTACTGGGCTTTGGCGGCGATGCTTTGCTCGGTTTCGACCGATAAAAACACCTTTTTCTGCGCATTCCACAACCAGGGTGCGACGGCCGTAGCATCGTAGTGGCGGCTGTAGCTGCCGGTGAGCTGATGTGCCGGGTTAGCAGGGTCTAAACCATAGAGACCAAAATAGCTGGCGCTAATGCCTTCGGCCAGGTTCATGGTATGCCACAGCGGGTTAGAGCCGGCGGGCATCTCATTACCGTTCACATCTTTGTCATGCCACAGGTTATCAATGCCAACGGCGCCATTGCCGCATTTACTCACTGTGCTGCCACCGGTGCCTGGCGGGCACTCACTCTGGTTGGGTAAGGCGGCACTGCCCCATAAACCAAAGCTGCCACCCTGCACATCTTTCCAGCCACGGCTGTAATACGGAATGCCTATGTTAATGCGGCCCGCTGGCATAGTGCCGCGAAAATAACGGTAGGCCCAGTCGGTATTCAGGTAACCAATTTGCTGGTATTGCGCGGTGTTGTAATAGTTCCAGGCGGCCAGCTCAGCATCTTCGCCGGTATCGAACAGCGCGGCGTTGTGGCCGACAAACTGGTTCCAGGCGCCGTGCAGGTCGTAGCTCATAATGTTAACGTAATCCAGATATTGGGTAACCTGAAACGCCTCCATACCGCGTAGCAGGTAGCCGGATGAGGGCGATGCTATGGTTAGCAGATAATGCTTACCATCGGCCGCACCGGCCGCATCCAGTTTTTGCCGCAGCACTTTCATCAGCTCGACATAAGAGCGCATCAAGCCGCCGCGCAGGCTGTTGGCCAGCGCAAAGTCGTCCGGGTTGCCGGCATCGTTCATGCTGGTGGGGTATTCATAGTCAATATCGACACCATCAAAGCCATACTGGCGGATAAAGGCCACGGCTGAGTCGGCAAAGGTATTAATACCCTGCTGGTTAATGCTGAGGTCGCTGTTGGTGGTCATGGTGTAAAAACCGCCGCTGGCCACTCTGTTACCATCGGCATCAAAGTAACCGCCGCTTTCCGCCCAGCCACCAACGGAGATCAGCGTTTTTACATGCGGGTGCTGCTGTTTGTATTTTTGCAGCAGGTTAAAGTGGCCTTTGTACGGCAGGTTGGGGTCAAGCTCAGCGCCGGCAATGCCCGGCCACTCCATGCCGGTAGAGGCGTTGGTTGGGTCGCTGGTATTGCCGACTGAAATCTGATTAGCGGCATTAACATGGGCAAAAGCGTAATTGATATGGGTAATTTTATCCCACGGAATATCTGAGGCTAAATAGGCCGGCTGGCCGTTTTTACCATGACGCCAACTGGTAAAGTAACCAATAATACGGCGTGGGTGGTCGGGGCTGATAATTTCGCGGCCGTTGACGTCATACACCGTACAGTAAGGCACGCTGATGCCGGGCGTCTGATACAGGCCATCAGGCCGGCAGCTGCTATCGCCCGGTACGCCGGGCTCCGGCTCAGGTTCGGGGTCTGGTTCAGGATCGGGTTGCGGCTCAGGTTCGGGGTCTGGCTCTGGTTCCGGATCCGGCTCTGGCTCCGGTTCAACACCATCGCAGCTGCCAAGCAAGCTCCACTCCTGATACGGTGCCGAGTGGCTGACAGGGTCATTACCCTGCGTCCACCAGTTGGCCTGATAGGCTTGTTGTTGCTGTTGTACCTGAGCGCCGCCACCATAGGCAGCATCACTTTGCCAAAGTGGCAGATTAGTGCAATCGACCGCGCGGGCCGAAAAAGCCGCTGTACTGGCTAATGCCAGTAGCGACAAGGTAGTGGTAAGTTTCATAATGGGTTTCCTGCAAACACTGGCCGATTCTCTCTATGCGAGATAGCGAGAACCGGCCGGCAATAATGGTTATTGCTGCGTATGGCCTAAGCCTTCATGCATCGCGTTTAAAATATGGCCATTGTCGGCATCGATTTCCCACGCAAAAATACCGCCCAGCTGATGCTGCAAAATGTAAGCGCCTTTCTCGCGTACCGAGCGCTTGGTATCGATACTGATCAGCGTATTGGTGGCCGGGTTCCAGACATAGCTGGCCTTGGCGGTATCATCCCAACCAACGGTAAAGCCGTTTACGCCACTGGCTTCTGGGCCACCCATAAAGTCGGCTTCGATTTTTTTGTAGTCCATAATGCCGCGCTCCCAGCCACCGGTAATGCCATCACCGCCAGTGCCGGTAAACGGATTACCGCCAGTCGTGCCCGACACATTTTGCCAGCCGCGGCCATACATGGCGGCGCCCAAGGCAATTTTGCCGGCCGGTACGCCGCGGTTAAGCAGGTACTGTACTGCCTCATGCGCACTAAAACCGCTGATAGGTGAGTTAGGAGATGGATACAAGCCAGTCTGATGGCCCAACACACCGTTCCAGGCACCGTAATAGTCGTAGGTCATCAGGTTGATGTAATCCATATGCTGGTGTGCATCTTCCCAGTCCACTACGCTAAGTTTCTCTACACCGCCTGACATCGCAGCCGCCAGTTCATAGTCACGGCCAGTCTCGACGCTTAACGCATCCAGTGCCTGGCGCAATTCGCGCATTAAGGTAGCAAAGCCGGCGCCGTCCTGGGCAGAGCCCAAATCCGGGTTAGCACCGCCGCCGCCGGGGAATTCCCAGTCGATATCTATACCGTCGAAGAAATCATAGGTGCGGATAAAGTCGATAATAGAGTCGATAAACACGGCGCGGGCGGCGGCGTTGGTGCCAACATCGTACAGCGGATCAGATAAGGTCCAGCCGCCGACGGACGGCAGAATTTTAACGTGCGGATGCGCCTGCTTTAAGCGGTACAGCTCGGCAAAAATGCCGCGGATTGGCTGATCCCACACATCGCCCGGATAGCCTTTTTCCAGCGCGGCAAATTTATCGTGCACCACTACTGAGTAATCCGGTTTGCCACTGCACTGGCTATTTAGCGCGGCGTAACCTTCGGGGTTAGCCTGGCGTAAGCCTTCGTTCGGGCCACAGACCGGGATAAAACCATAGTAAATATGCGTCAGGTTTTGTGCCGGTATATCGGCAGCATGGAAGGCGCGGCCATAAATGCCCCATTCGACGAAGTAGGCACCAACTTTTTTGCCGGTTGTGTTGTTAAAAGCGACATTATTTTGTTTCAGTGGATGTGGCCAGGCGGTCATATCCAAGTCGGTCCAGGGATCGAAACTGCCGTTATCGCCGCCGTTGCCACCACCATCGCCGCCGCCTGAGCCGGCTACCACGCTGACGGTTTTGACATCACTGTCGGTACATAACAGCGCATCGCTGCTTTGCTGGCACAGGCTCACTACAAAGTTATAGCTACCGGTACTGGTAAAGCTGACACTGGTGCTGCCACTTTGCGCCGCTGGCGAGGCGCTGCTTAGGCTGGCGCTGTGCACCACAGTGCCATTTTGTTTTAACTGCCACAGGTTGCCGTTATTGCCCCACCACATATTCCAGGCCAAATTCAGGCTGGCGCTGCCGCCGTTTAGCGTAACGCTGCTTTCACTCCAGGCAAAGGTCGGTTTAGCCGGTGCTGCCGGGTTAACTGGCTCTACCGGATCGGGTTCTACCGGGTCTGGCTCGATGGGATCCGGGTCAACCGGATCGGGTTCTACCGGATCCGGAGTGCTGCCGCCTGTGCCGCTAATCGTAATAGTGGTAATGCCGCTTTGTGCGCAGTGTTCAGTGCTACCACTGACATTACATAAACTGACCTGCAGCTGGTAACTGCCGGGCTGGCTAAAGGTTAAGCTGGTACTGCCGCTTTGTGCGTTCTGGCCGTTGGGTGTTAATGCAGTCTCATAGACAACGCTGTCATTTTTATGTAAATACCACTTGTTACCGTTGCTGCCCCACCACATATCCCAGCGTAGCGGTACCTGTACGCTACCATTTTGCAGGGCATATTCCGTGGGCATCCAGCTGATCACCGGGGCATTGGGTGTGGCGGCCTGAATACTGGCGGCCAGCAGCAGTAGCGATAGACTGCTGCTGCATTTAACTGCTTGTTTAAACATAACTTCCTCCAATGGTGTTGCTTAAGTGTTGTAATAGTTATGGCGATACTTGCTCGCAAAACCGTCCGGCGCTTAAGCGCTTTTTAGTTCGGACATTGGCTATTTTCTGCTTGCCGGCATGGTAGTTTGCGGCACAGGCTGATTAGAAAATAAGCGGTATTGACTATGGCAAATATGACAGCGTTGTCAAAATTTAGACTTGAGATTTTAATGATATTTTATCTGACGGAACTTAATGCACTGAATTTAAATGAAAAATAATTACAGCTTAGCGTCAGGATAATTTACATATTATCGGGCCAATTTGGCGCTATTGGGGAAGGATGTTAATAGCGACAGCGGCACAGCGAACTGTGCCGCTGTGCTCAGAGGTTAGTCGAGAATAATATGTGGCACAAAGCGTGAGCTGTCTTTGGTGATGAGGCTGTTATCCTCGCGGATACCCATGCCTGCGGCGCTGTCGCCCACTACCCAGCTGCCAATCAGTGTGTAGTTATTGTCAAACTGTGGCAGTGGCGCCAGTTGCTGGCGGATATAACCACTGTCGTTATAGGGGCCGTCCTGGCTTAGCCGTTTGCCATCGGCGGTCAGCAGTTCAATATTGGCGCCCTCGCGAGATAACAGCGGCTTGCGCAGCCAGCCGTTTTGTAGGCTGCTGCCATCATCAAAAAATGCCGGCAACAGGTTGGGGTGGCCCTGATATTTTTGCCACAGCAGCGGCAGTATGCCTTTGTTAGATAACAGGCATTTCCATAATGGCTCAATAAACTGGGTCTGGCTGGTTAAAATGGTGCTGGCAAAGTCTTCCTGCAGCATAAATTCCCACGGGTATAACTTAAACAAACCCTGTATCGGGAAACCGTCTAAATCGACCAGCTGACCGTCGATATCACCCAGTTGTTCCAGTTGGATATAGCGGCAATTAACACCGGCCTGCAGGGCAATATCCATCAGGTAATCGACAGTGCCTTTATCTTCAATACTTTCAGTGACGCTGGCAAAGTAAAATGGCTGTGGCAGGTTAAGTTCGCTAAAGGCTTGCTGTAGTTTATCCTGCAATGAGTTGAACTGATCGGCCCCTTGCGGCAGGGCGCCGCGCATCAGCATATCTTCCAGCCAGACCCACTGAAAAAAGCCGGTTTCAAACAGTGAGGTGGGGGTGTCGTAATTCAGCTCTAACAGCTTGGCCGGGCCTTTGCCGTTATAGCTAAAGTCCATTCGGCCGTACAAGTGTGGCTCTTTCGCCCGCCAGCTGGCAAGCACTGCATCCCAGAACGGTTCGGGAATGGCCAGCTGGGTCAGCTTTTCTTCACTGCTAACAATATCATCTACCAAGTCCAACGCCATTTGGTGCAGCTGCTCGGTCGGATCTTCTAAGTCCTGCTCAATTTGCGCCAGGCTAAATTGATAATAAGCACTCTCGTCCCAGTACGCTTCGCCGTCAAAGGTATGAAAATTAAAACCGACACTCTCGGCAAAGGCTTTCCAGCCCGGCCGTGGGCTGCTATTTACCCGTTTCATAAACCGTTAACCACCGTAACTTGTAGTAGCGCGTTTTGCCGCCTGAGCACCAAAACCGCCGCGGCGAGCCATGGTAGCGGGCTTAGGCTGCACTGCCGAGGGCTTAATGCTGGCTAAACCCGGTTGGCTGGCTACCGCTGTGTTGGTCGCAGTGCGAAAGGTACTGCGATCATCACGTGACTTATACAGCGGCTGATTAGCTACCGGGCTACGGCTGGCGCTGGCGGTTTGCTGTTGTGGCGCACCGGCCATGCCGCCACGGTTCAACATCTGGCCAGCCATAAAGCCCATCATCATTGGCATAAAAAAGCCGCCGCTGGCCTGGCTTTGCTGCTGTGCCGGCTCAGTTGAGTTTGCTGCCAGAACCGGGGCAGTTTCACACTGGCCAACACCAAAATCGGTTTCACATTCCTGCCGGTTGGCATAACGCGGTGCTACCTGCGGGTGCAGCGCTTTAGCCTCGGCAAAAGCCGCCTGACACTCGGCCGGTGGGTTGTAGTAAGCCGCACATTCATCCGGTGTATTAAACACCTGTACTTCAACCGGTTTTTCGCCGCAACCGGCCAGCACCAGGCCGGCAGCCGGCACCATCATAATCAGGCGCGCGGTTTTACTGCGTTTAAAGGTTTTGCTCATACTGTACTCCTTAATAGCTCATACAGGCGGCGTTTAGCATGCCAACAGTAATGGAACAGCCGGCGGAAAAAATGCCGGCCGCCAGCTCGCCCTGGCTAATACGTTGTGGCAACTGCTTAAGCGCAGCATTACTGATGAAAAACGTCAGCACTTGCACGATTAACGCTATGCCGCCCCAGATGGCACAATCAAGCAATGACATCGAATGGGTAATAGCGCTTGAAAGCGGCCAGGCAAAGCCAATAATAGCGCCGGCAAAGGCCACGGCAGCTGCCGGGTTATTGGCGCGGATAAGGCCAAACTCGTCGTGGGGCGTAACCCAGGTATACAGCCGGACAAACACCAGCAGCAATACTACCGCCAGTGCGAAATAAGCGGCAAACGCCGGTAAGCCTGTTAACGAGCTTAACGCAGTATCTAACATATTAATTCCCCGAGTGAGATAGACTGCGCTGATCCTGCGCAAATTAGCCGGCTAATTCAACCAAAATCGGCGTTACTGTGTTGGTTATTTATCGCAGATAGCGCACAGCTTACCGGTTAAGCGCTGGACAGCCGTGATCTGTTACCTACACTGGCGCAGTAACGGCTTAAATACATAACCACAACAACACGCCTGCAGTCGCGCAGGTAAAAGTTAATTCAGGAACTGATAATGAAAAAAAGTATGACCACAGTGGCGCTGAGTATCGCGCTGGCACTGGGCGTGGCGGGCTGTTCAAACAGCACTACCAGCAACACCGATAGCGCGGCACAGCAAACCGCTTCTGCATCGCCAGCCGGCTTAAGCTCAGGTATTACGCTGGCCAATATGGACACCACAGTAGCGCCGCAGCAGGATTTTTTCCGCTATGTTAACGGCAGCTGGCTGGACAACACTGAAATTCCGGCCGACAAAGCACGCTGGGGCAGCTTTGATGAACTGCGTGAAAACGCGGAAAAACAGGTGCTGGCGATAGTGCAGCAGTTAGCGACAGAGCAGCATGCCCAAGGCAGCGACGAGCAGAAAATTGCCGACCTGTACCGCTCATTCTTAGATGAACAGCTGGCCGAAGTGCTGGGCTTAAACCCACTGCGCGGTGAGCTGGCGGCGATTGACAAGCTGAAAACCCATGCTGATTTAACCGCCCTGTGGGGCAACTGGCAGCGTTACCGTATGGGCACGCCGGTGGCGGTCTATGTCGGCCAGGATCAGAAACAGTCTGATCAATATATTACCGGTGCTTCGCAAAGTGGTTTGGGTTTACCTGACCGTGATTACTACTTAAAAGACGATGCTCGCTCACTAGAGTTGCTGCAACAATATCAGGCCTTTATCGCCCGGCTTTGGACCCTGGCCGGTTTTGATAACGCCGAGCAGGTTGCGGCCGATATAGTGGCACTGGAAAAGCAAATTGCCGCAGCACACTGGAGCCGGGTGCAAAACCGCGACCGTAACGCGACGTACAACAAGCTGACGCTGGCTGAGCTTAACAAACTGGCGCCGGGCTTTGACTGGCAGGCGTTTTTAACCGCCGCAGATTTGGGCAGTATTAACGAGTTGGTGGTGCGTCAGCCGACCTATTTTACCGCTTTTGCCAAACTGCAGGCACAAACCCCGGTTAAGCAGTGGCAGCAGTATCTTAAGTTTCATGTATTGCGCAGCAACGCCAATAACCTGAACAAAGCCTTTGTTGATGCCAGCTTCGACTTTTACGGCAAGACGCTAAACGGCCTGCAAGAGCAGCGTAGCCGCGAGAAGCGCGCGGTTAGCCTGGTCGATAACAACCTGGGCTTTATGGTGGGTAAAAAGTACGTTGAGCAATACTTTAAGCCAGAAGCCAAAGCGCGGATGGACCAGATGATTGAAAACCTGCGCGTGGCGTTTCGCCAGTCGATTGATGAGCTGGAATGGATGAGCCCGGTAACGAAAAAGCAGGCGCAAATTAAGCTGGCCAAATTTAACACCAAAATTGGTTACCCGGATAAATGGCGCGACTACAGCTGTGTGGAGATTAACGCCGCTGATTTAATTGGTAATCTGCGCCGCAGCAGTGAGTGCGAATACCAGCGCACTATTGACCGTTTAGGTAAGCCGGTCGATCGCACCGAATGGGGCATGACGCCACAAACAGTAAACGCCTATTACAGCTCTACCATGAATGAAATCGTGTTCCCGGCCGCTATTTTACAGCCACCGTTCTTCAACGTAGAAGCGGATGATGCCGTAAACTACGGTGCTATTGGTGGTGTAATTGGCCATGAATTTACCCACGGTTTTGACGATCAGGGCCGCCGTTCAGACGGTGATGGCAACCTGCGCGACTGGTGGACCGAGCAAGACGCAGCGCAGTTCCAGCAGCGGGCACAGCTGATGATTGATCAATACAGTGCCTTTAACCCGATTGACGATTTACATCTGCAGGGCGCCTTAGGCCTGGGTGAAAATATCGCCGACCTCGGCGGTTTAACGGTGTCGTTTAAGGCGTACCAAAATTCGCTACAAGGCCAGAGCGGCGCCGTAATTGACGGTTTTACCGCTGAGCAGCGCTTCTTTATGGGCTGGGGTCAGGTATGGCGCATTAAATTCCGCGACGAAGCGCTGCGCCAGCAAGTGATCACCGGGCCACATTCACCGGGCATGTACCGCGTGCTGGGCACCCTGTCGAATATGCCGGAGTTTTATCAGGCGTTTGATGTTAAACCGGGCGATGGTATGTACCGCGACGAAAAAGTACGGGTGAAAATCTGGTGATTTATCAATAAGAGTAAACTGGGGGCAGAGCTCTCTGCCCCTATCTTTCTGAAAGCGATAGTTAATACCCACAGTCTCAGCCATCCGTCAGATCCATACAGGCTTCCATCGGTAAAACGGTAAGCTACGCCCCCAATGCTTTGGGGCAACCAACCCGTGCAGGTGATTACGTTACCGCTGCCAGGTACTACCCGAATGGCCAGTTGACAAGTTTTACCTATGGTAATGGCTTAACGTTCAACCAAACGTTAGATAACCAGCAGCGGCCGGAATATCAAACTGTTAAACGCAGTAGTGCTGCAGTATTGCAGCATCTGTATCAATACGATAATAACCACAATATTGACAGTATCCTCGATTTAGTTGAGCCGGCAAAAAATATCACCCTAACCTATGATGGCCTGGACCGGCTGGACACCGCCAGCGGGCTGTGGGGCAGTTTCAGTTATGACACTGTAGGTAACCTAAAAACCAAGGTGTTAGGAAGCCAAAGCCTGACTTATAGCTACAATCCAAACAACCGTCTAAGTGGTATTACGGGCAGTTTAAGCAGAAGCTTTGCTTATGACAGTCGTGGCAATGTTACCAGTAATGGTACGCGCACCTTCAGTTTTAACCTGGGTAATCAGCTGATAACCTCTGGCAGTAACAGCTATCAGTACGACGGCTACAACCGCCGGGTAAAAAAAACCAGTAGTGGTAAAACGCAATACAGCCTTTACAACGCGGCTGGACAGTTAATAATGACCGACGGGGATAACGGCTTAACCGAGTATTTTTATTTAGGCGCCAAGCTGGTAGCAAGAGAAAACGCAGTGCCAACCAGCGAAGATACGCCGGGTTACACCGGGCATCTGGAGGATGACGACCTGCAGTTAACTTATATGCAGCAGCGGTATTATGACCCACTGATTGGAAGGTTTTATAGCAATGACCCAGTCGACTTCATGGGGCATATGCAACGCGGCAATCCAACGATGGGTTTTAACCGGTATGCTTATGCCAATAACAACCCATATAAATATACTGATCCTGATGGAGAGTTTGTACAAGTAGCAATAGGCGCTCTGATTGGTGGGGTAATTAGTGCTGGTATTGAGACCTATAAACAACATAAATCAGGGAATGGTATTAATTACTCGAAAATAGCTACTGAGGGCCTCAAAGGAGCTGTAGTTGGTGGTGCCACCGCTGGTGTGGGAGTATTTATGGGGGCGATGGCAAAAACAGCAGAGGTTGGTAAGTTAGGAACTTTAGCTTCAGAGGCCGTCGGCTCTGTTGCAGGGGCTGCTATAGGAAGTGGCACAAATATGATAGGTGAGGCAACTGTTAATGCTGTTAACGGTGAGGGATTTACTGTATCTGATCTCAATGCGACAACTTCAGAAATGCTAGGAAATATGGCTGGGGCAGGAGCTGGGCAGATAGCTGGTGCAGCAATGAAATCAGTCACAGGTTCAGGAGCTTTATCAGCAGGTACTCGTGAATTTACATCAACGGCTGTAACAGAAGCAGTTAAGACTGATATGGATGATAAAAAACTATGAGTAATAATAATCGCCCTGGTTTATTTTTAATCATAGTGGCCTCAATATTTAACGGTGTAATAGCTGTGTCAATTGCATCTTTAGTAGTGCTTCCTATCGCATGGTTGGTTTTGATTATTTTTGGCACAGGGCTGCACGGAGGAATAAAAATTATTATAGAAAAGCTAGATATCTTTTTTGTAATATTTTCTGTTGTGGCAATTTTTGAGATCGTAGACAGAATTATCCGAGGGAGTAAAAAGTCAAAAATAATACGTATTATACGTGACAAGGAAGATCGCTGGTAAATGCTTTACAAGCAAATTCACCAGCCGCCTAGTCAGTGCTTGCCAGCAGAGTTGATCAGTGTTGACCAGCAGGGCGGGCAATGTGATGCAGCGCCTACAACTGTAATAAAAACCGCCACTTCGGCGGTTTTTTTATTGCAGATGATGCGTTACTGCCGGGCGGCTTTTATCTCAGCGATTAGCTGGCGTACATCGTCGCGCTGTAGGATCTGCTCGATATCCTGCACCAGCTTGCGCCGCCAGTTTGGGTACTCGGTGCTGGTGCCGGGAATATTTACCGGCGTGGCCATTAGCAATAAGTCTTCTAACTGAAACGCCAACAGTTTGGCCGGTTGGCGCGCGGTAAATAAATGGCTGGCGCGGATAAGCTGAGCATAATCGACCTGGCTGTAATCACCTTCGGCTAACTGCAGGCGCTGGCGCATCAGCTGTTTTTCATCGGCGCGTAGCTGGTGCAGGCTGTCGGCAACCTGGGCATTAGGGAACAGATCCAGCTGGTGGCGCAGGGCTAAATCATGCTCTTGCCAGTAACCGACCAGGGTCGGCATATCGTGGGTGGTCACCGTGGCCAGCGCCAGCTCAGGGTAGGTTTGGGCGGCGTAATCATAACTGCCGGCTTTTTGCTCCAGCATAAATACCCGGTATGACAACACCTGGTACTGCGCCATTAAATGGCTGATCTCGACCGGTACTGTGCCCAAGTCTTCGCCTATCACCACACAGCTGTTGCGCTGGCTTTCCAATGCCAGTATGGCAAACAGGTCGGCCGCCGGAAAACGCAGGTAAGCGCCGGCCGTGGCGTCGCTGCCCAGCGGGCAACACCATAAACGTAGCAGTGCCATCACATGATCTAAACGCAGCGCGCCGGCATAGCGCATATTGGCCTGAATAAGCTCAATAAAAGGCTTATAGGCTTTTTGCCTGAGTGTATGCGGGTTAAAGGCCAGCAAGCCCCAGTTTTGGCCTTTGGGCGCCATAATGTCGGCCGGTGCACCGACGCTTAAATCCATGTAGTAGTCTTCGGGTGCGCCCCAGCTTTCGGCACTGCTGCGGCTGGTGCCTACCGCCACATCACAGTACAGGCCAATGGCCATGCCGTGCTGCTGGCATAAGCGCTTAACTTCGCTTAGTTGCAGCTGTGCCTGCCACTGCAGGTACAGTTGCTGCTGCACTTCATCGGCGTGCTCGCGGGCAAAGTCGGCTACAGCGCTACTGGTGGGGCTGCGCATGGCGTCAGGGAAATTCTGCCAGGCCGCCATGCCCCAGTCCTTTGCAAACAGCTTGCCTTGCAGTACCTGATGAATAGCTAATTGCGTCAGGCTTTGGCCACCTTGCTCGACAAAGGCATGAAATTGCTGGGCCCGGGCGGTGTTTTTGGCCAGATGCTGCTGTTTAAACTGCTGGAACAGCATAGTGGCGATATGTTTTTTCGCTGCCGCTACACCAGGGTAATCTACATCGGTCGTCGCGCGTAATGCGGCCAGCCGCTGCTGAAACGCAGTGCTGTTAACTTCTGCCTGCGCCGTGGCGCACTGGTTAAACTCTTCAGTGTGCTCCAGTGCGACATATTGGGTGTTTAGCCACAGCCTGCTGTTCGGGCTGTAGGGGCTGCAATCTTGCGGTAACTCTGGGTACAGCGCATGCAGTGGGTTTAAGCCGATAAAATCGACACCCTGCGCTGCCAGCGGTGCTATCATTTGCTGCAAATCGATAAAATCGCCAATACCCCAGTTACGCGCCGATTTAACCGCATATAACTGCAAGGCCGGGCCAAAGGTTTTATGCAGCACGGCTTTATCGTGCAGCTGAAAACAGCGCTGTGGGGTAATAATTAACTGCTGCTGATATTGGCTGGCGCCGCCGGTTAATGTCAGTTGGTGGTAGCCCAGTGGCAGCGCCACGTCCAGCGTTAGCTCGGCCACCAGCACTTCGCCCTGCGTCGTCTGCTGGCGCTGGCTAATATCACTGGCTGCCAGGCTTAACTGGCCGCTGAATTGCTGCTGCTCTTCCGTGGTAATCTGCCACTGCCAGTCGCTGAGGGCATGTTGTTGCAACTGCTGCAGCCGTATTTGTACCGGCTGGCCCTGGCGGCACACCGTAACGGGCGCTAACACTTCCAGCCAGGGCTGCTCGGTTAAATCGCTAATGTGCTGGCGAATGCTGTTTTCACTGGTTAAATCAAAGCCCATCGCCTGCAAAATAGCCTGTTGCTTGTCCAGGCTGACCACTTCGGTATGGCCTTGAGCATGAACATAGCTGTCCTGTAGCCCCGCCAGAGCAGCGAGCTGCTTAATTAATTGCATAATTCACCTTTAACCGCGCGCTGTGCGCCGTTGGATATTGAGTTCGTGCTGCGCTACACAGCTTGCGTTGCCGAAAGGCGCCGGGTGAGCAACCCTGCCAGCATTTAAAGGCTTTTTGAAAACTACTTTGCTCTTCAAAGCCAAGCTGAAAAGCAATTTGCTGCAAGCTCAGTTCGCCTTGTTGTAAATACTGCTGCGCCAGTTGATGGCGGCACTGGCACACCAGCTGGCGGAAACTGCTGTTGTGCTGCTGTAATAAACGCTGCAGCGTACGGCTGCTGACATGCAGGGCGCTGGCAGCCTGGCAAAGCCTTGGCGCTTGCGGCAGTTGCTGCGTGATATACCGGCGCAGTTTAGCGAATAGTTGTTCTGTCAGCGTTGTCTGGCTGCTTACTACGGCAACCGGTGCAGGCTGATGGTTAAAATGTGTCATAGAGTGCTCCCGCCTGGCAGCACAGCAAGTCCACAGGTTTGCTTGGTTCTGCCATTAAACGGTGCAAGCATAAATCAGCCAGGCAGATTTATTAAACATGCTGCATACGTATGCAATAAAAATTTCCCGCTGAGCTAACAAGGGTAAAACAGCGTAAATCTGCTATACCTAACAGCAATGCAGCGTCATTAAAAGCAGTCTGGCTCTGATGTGGCGCGGTGCACTGCACTGGTGCAGGCAGAGTTTCGGTTGCTCTGGTTTTGGGCAAATTAGTAATTATGAATACGTATTCATATTGAGCTGTTGACCTAATAAGTTTAATAAATAGCCTTAGACAAAAGTCTGGTTGCACTGCATGGCTGCGCTTACAGCAGCAGGCGACACAAACAACACACCGGGGATGAAGGACATGACTAAATTTAAACTCAGTATGCTGACTCTGGCATTAGCGGCTGCGGGTTCAGGCACTATGGCCTATGCGCAAACAGCGGCGCAAGCTGACGAGCAAGCCAAGGCCGATGAGCAGATTGAAGTAATTTCAGTAACAGGCTATCGCGGCAGTTTACAACGGGCGCAAGCGATTAAAATGAGTGAAAACTCAATCGTTGAAGTATTGTCTGCTGAAGATATCGGTAAACTGCCTGATACCAGCGTGGCCGAGTCGTTAGCCCGTTTGCCAGGCCTGGCCGGTGAGCGCCGTAACGGCCGCACCAGCGGTTTGTCGGTGCGCGGCTTTAACGAAAACTACGTTGGTACCTCATTAAACGGCCGTGAGCTGTTAGGTATGGGTGACAACCGTGGCGTTGAATACGACTTATACCCGTCTGAAATTGTTTCTACCGCATTAGTTTATAAAACGCCCGACGCCAGCTTAATGGCACAGGGTATTGGTGGTACTGTTGATTTACAAACGGTAAAACCGCTGTCTGCTGAGCGCACCATTGCCTTTAACGGCAGCTATGAGAAGAACGACCAAGACTCCGGCAACCCGGATTTTGACAACAAAGGCCACCGCTTATCGTTTAACTATGTTGACAAGTTCCTTGACGACAAGCTGGGCGTGGCACTGGTAGTAGCAACAATGGAAACCCCACGCCAGGAGCAGCAGTTCCGCGGTTGGGGTTATGCTGGTGCTAATGCTGCGCGCGCGGCAGACGGCGTCACAGTACCTGAAGGAACCGTAATCTTGGGTGGTCATGATTCTTTCACCCGTTCAGCTATGTTAGAGCGTGATTCGGTTGCCCTGGTACTGGAATACGCGGTAAACGATAAGTTAAAAGCGACTTTTGACGGGCTTTATATCGACTTTAACGAGCAAGATGCCCGCCGTGGTGTGGAAGAAGGTGGTGCTGAGTGGGGTACTGGTGCCTATACCATCACCGGCGTAGAAAATGGTTTAGTCACTTCAGGTTTCTACGATGGCTTTTACTCGGTAGTGCGTAATGACGTGCGCGAGCAGGATGCGGAGTTAAAAACCTTTGGTTTAAATCTGGAATACCAAATCAGCGATAACTGGATGGGTCAGTTGGATATTTCCAGCGGTAAAGTGACCAAGTCGATTACCGATATCGAAAGCTATTCTGGTGTTGGTCGTGCCAATACGCCAAATCGCCCTATCACTGCCCGCTCCTGGGTTATGACACCTAATGGTGCCTTTTATTCTGACCACCCAACGATTGCGCCGGTTGATTTGACCGACCCAAGCTTAATCCGTTTAGCCGGCCCGCAAGCCTGGGGTGGCTCATTAGCACCTATTCAGCAATTCCAAGGTGATGAAGTTTTTGGCCCCGACACCGCGCAAGACGGCTTTGTTAACAACCCGGATTTTGAAGAAACGCTGGATAGCGTGCGCTTACAAGCCAATGGTTATGTCGAGTGGGGTATTTTTAACGAGTTAGAATTGGGCGTAGTCTATAAAGAACGTTCAAAAACCAAGATCAACAATGGTGCTTTCTTAACTGCCAATACCTGGCCAAACGACGGCGCTATTCCAAATGTATTGGGTGTGGCTGACTTAAGCTTTGTCGGTATTAACGGTGTGCTGGCGTACGACAGCTTAGGCTTATACCGTAGCGGTTTTTACACCGAAACCAATGCAGCCCTGCTGGAAAACGGTCGTTTTGGTGATACTTACACCATCGATGAAAAGCTAACCACACTGTACGGTATGCTGGATATCAGCACTGAGATTGGTGATATCGCTGTAACCGGTAATGTGGGGGTGCAGATTATCAACAGTAAGCAAGATGGTATCGGTTTTGAAACGTCAACAGGCGCAGATTTCTTTACTGACATTACCAATGTTAGCTCTGGTACAGATTACACCGATGTATTGCCTAGCCTGAACCTGAGCTTTGAAGTGGCAGATCGCCAGTATGTCCGTACCAGTGTATCGAAAGTGATGAGCCGGCCGCGCATGGACGATATGCGTCCTAACTCGCAGGTAACCTTTACCTTTAACGACAACAATATTCTGGATGATGATCCGTTAAACAGTGCCTGGAGTTCTAGCTCAGGCAATACTGAGCTGAAACCACTGGAAGCGAACCAGTTCGATCTGTCATACGAAAATTACTACCATGACAATGGCTTCTTCGCTGCTAGCTTCTTCTTTAAAGATTTGAAAAACTGGCATCGTAATGTCAGCTTGATCACTGATTTCAGCCCTTATTATATTGAAGGTTTCCATCAGTCTTCTGACGGTTCAGGTAACTTACCGCCTGCAACACAACTGGGCCGGTTCGATATCCGCCAGGATGGCTTACAGGGCTTTGTGCGTGGTTACGAGTTCCAGGCCAGCGTGCCGTTTGATATTTTCCATGAGGCCTTAGATGGTTTTGGTATTGTTGCCAGCGCCACCTTTATGGACGGCAAGCTGGATGATGGTGGCCGGGTGCCGGGTCTGTCAGAAGAAATTTTCACGCTGACAGCCTACTATGAGTACAAGGGCTTTGAATTCCGTATTTCAGGCACCAAGCGTGACGAGTTCCAGACTGAAGAGCGTGGTGTTAGCTTAAGTCTGGTGCCGGTAAACCGTCAGGGCTCTGAGCTGTGGGATGCGCAAATCGGTTATGACTTTAGCGAGTCTGGCATAGAAGCGCTGAAAGGCTTACGTGTTACGCTGCAGGCACAAAACCTGACTGACGAGAAAGACGTCAGCTACAACGGTGATGATACCCGTCAGGTGGTAACGTACCAAAGCTTCGGCCGTAACTATATGTTAGGCTTGAACTATAAGTTCTAAGTTTGGCCGCCCATGTGGCAATTAAGCGGTAACCCCGCTTAACCGTTAACAACAGCCCGACCAAGCTTAGCCTGGTTGGGCTGTTTTGTATGCAAGGGGCAACAATGCAAAGCGTTCGCAAGGTTGTAGTGTTAGGCGGCGGCACATCCGGTTGGATAGCGGCGGCCTTACTAAAAAAAGTATTAGGCCCGGTGGTCGATATCGATTTAATTGAATCTGACGATATTGGCACCGTCGGCGTGGGCGAAGCCACCATTCCGCCAATCCGGCTGTTAAACAATGTACTGGGTATAAACGAAGCTGAGTTTTTACGTGAAACCAAGGCCACCATTAAGCTGGCAATAAAATTTGAGAACTGGCGTGTGCCGGGCGAAGGCTATTACCATACCTTTGGTGCACCGGGTAAAAGCCTGGCGTTTTGTCATTTTCACCATTTGTGGCGCAGGGCGCAGCAGCTGGGCGATACCACCTCGTTATGGCAGTACGACTTAAACTATCTGTGCGCCGAGGCCGGTAAGTTTGCGCCGATAAACAGTAAAGATCCGGTACTGGAGCTGCCCTACGCCTACCATTTTGATGCCGGCCTGTATGCGCGTTTTCTGCGTAAATTCAGCGAGCAAATGGGCGTAGTGCGCCACGAGGGCAAAGTCAGTAGTGTTACCCAGCATGGCAATGGCGTATTCCGCTGCAGCACCGCAATGGCAATGGCCTGGTGTACAGCAGTTCACATTATAGCGAGCAGCAGGCGGCGGATTTACTGCTGTCTAATCTGGACTCTACACCGCTGGCAGATCCGAAGTTTATTCAGTTCAAAACCGGCCGCCGGCGTAAACAGTGGCACCGCAATGTGGTGTCGGTGGGGCTATCCAGTGGCTTTTTAGAACCGTTGGAGTCGACCAGCATCCATTTGATCCAGTCGGCAGTGGTGCGTTTGTTGCAGTTGTTTCCGCATCAAGGCGTTACCGAGACGCTGGTGAATGAATATAACCGCCAATCGCAGATTGAATTTGAGCAGGTGCGCGATTTTATTATTCTGCACTACCATGTCAATGAACGTACTGACAGCCCGTTTTGGCGGGATCTGCGTCAGATGCAGGTGCCTGATACATTGAAGCGAAAAATTGCGCTATTTGCTGAAAATGGCAGCCTGTTCCGCGAGCAGAATGACTTGTTCCTGGAAAGCTCCTGGCTGCAGGTGATGCTGGGGCAGGGCATAGTGCCAAAAGATTATCATCCGCTGGCCAACAGCTACTCTGAAGCCCAGTTAAAGCAAATGTTGCAAACCATGCTGGCGATAAAACGCGATCCGCTGGACAAGCTGCCCAGCCATGACGAGTTTTTAGCTAAAATATGCAAAAACTAATTTACTTGGGCACTGCGGTAAAATGTCACATATAAAGTTCTTGTTTAAGTAGTGCTTTGTTTTAAATTTTACATATTAGTATTTTATTTTTTTGCTTTCATTAAATTTTGTTTATTTTTTTGGTGTGCTAGTTGAAAAAAAGCGCTTTATTTATTAACTTAGCGCTTTTGTATTTCTGGTCATACTAAATGCGATTTGTTTTTCTTATAGCCTCTTTCTTTTCTCTAGGGGTATATGCAGCCCCTTCCGTTCCAAGTACCCCCAGTGCTAGCGTCAATGACAGTACGGTGATAGCTACTTGGGGACACTTCGGTTCCGTGCAGTTTTTTTTGGTCCAACATAAACTGAACGGGAATTGGGGTTCTGATACATATGTCCCAGTTCGTTCTTTTAGTGTAAATAATGCTGCCGTCGGTTCAACGCATTCTTTTAGAGTTAGGGCGTGCGACTCGACAGGGTGCTCTGCATATTCGGGAGAAAGTTTCTCAGTTACCGTATTAACCAAACCGAAGTTTAATCCTCCAACAATAGCCCCAAATGGCGGTACCTATACAGGTATGGTCAATGTCAGTTTGGATTATATTACTACTAACGGTGCTATACACTATACGCTAGATAATACAGCTGTTACTGCTGCATCGCCAAAATACACCGCAGCATTTAGGCTCACTAATAATGCGATAGTACGAGCTCGTGTGTTTGATCCTTATGGGAACATACTTCCCAGTGACGAGCGCAAAGCTACATTTACTGTTAATCCATTTAGTATCTCAGCATCGGCTGGTTCGGGAGGTACGGTATCCCCTACTGTTGCTGCAGTTAGGTATGGCCAAAAAGCAAGTTTTTCATTAGCACCTTCGACGGGTTACCGTGTTAAAAGCGTAAGCGGGTGCTCTGGTGCACGGTCTGGCAATACGTATACCACAGGTACAGTCACAGCGTCGTGTTCAGTCGCAGCCAGTTTTGAGCTTATTCCTTACACAGTGAGTGCCAGCGCCAGTGCGGGGGGCACCATTTC
>JAANMY010000635.1_pt1 | contig 48389 bp, 45 predicted proteins | sample 7279691 | NCBI WGS metagenome assembly JAANMY01 (sample SAMN14094543, study PRJNA606508) | bioreactor metagenome | isolation source: A lab-scale SPAN reactor treating ammonium-rich wastewater day 388 | place: Ireland: Galway | collected 2018-02-07 | reverse complement strand
GTATTGCGAAGGAATAGGCTCTGCGGAATTTTCTGATCCGACGCTATATAAGGCAGACCCAATACGAAGTTGTAAAAGTATTGCTGGTCTTCGGCATTGGCTTCTTCGGTGAGCAGGTCAGATGCGGTGCGCCACGGGCACATCATTTGGCTTATCCAATAGCCGCTTATTGGCTCTCCCGGATACCTAGCTTCCCACCAGCCAGTGTCGTTTACGTGCCGTGAGGTAATCTCACTGTGGCATTTTTGGCAGACGTATATTCTGCGTTCACGGTCAACGTTCTTTTCCCAATCCATGTGCTGTTCGTAGTTGCAATGGGAACAATTGAATCGCCAGTGTTTCTGATCCGATTGGCCGAACAGCTTGTCGACGCCCATGTCCGGAATGGTTGGAGTCGAGAAGTAATGTTGACTTCGTATTTTTGAGAAGCCCATGCGGGAGGTGAAGTCTCGGATGACTTCCGGCTTGGATTTGTCGAGCTCGTCGTGAATGTTGCGGTCGGAGGTGAGCATGATTGCTTCCTTTTCCGTGTAGGTTCCTTTGAAGAACAGGAAGGATTTGCCAATCTGTTTTTGCTCTACCGAGTCCACGTCTTTTCCGCTTACGCCTTCGAGCATACAAGGGTTCACTTTCACGATGCGGTTCACTTTACTTTTTACGAATTCAGCCACGTCGTCTACGGTCGGGAGGGTATAAATTTGGTTGATGCCCCAAAAGCGCGCAGCATGTACGGCTCGCAGGATTTCCATCGTGCTCGCCCCAATCTGCGACCCTTTGCGTATGACCTGTATTGGCGTGCGATCGGAATAAATATCCAGCATGAAGCGGTGGTCAGCGAATTCAATCGGGTCACCGCTCTCACTTTTTATTCCATTCTGCTTGATCCAATACAGGATGCTACTTTTTTGCTTTTCCTTTTCGTCCATAGAAGGCTTTGATAGTTTCGTCGATTGCTTGGCCCAGTTCTTCTTGCTCCGGAGTTGGAGGTTTCTGCTCGTCTTCGTTGATACTTAGTTCGTGCTTGCCGAGCGATTCTCCCATTTCGGTTCTGAACATTTCCCACCATTTCTTGATCTCGTCGGTCGTAGCTCCTTCTCCTTTCTTTATTTGCTTGCGTAGAGCTTGCATCTTGTCCCAGAATATTTCCGCAATAACTCCAACCTTTCTTTGCTTAATCTCTTGCGTCTTTTTTCGAATACCTTCAAGGTCTTCGATGAGTTTAAGGTCTTTGCGATCTACCCAGAGATATTGTTTTGACCAATTTCCTATGGTGGTATGACTCGGCATCTTGCCTAGCTTTTGGGAGAAAATCATCCAAGTTTCATCCAAGTTTTGTCCAACCCCTTCCCACACGCGCATCAGCTTGCCGATACTTCCAACTTCGCAATATAAAAGCCACGCAGTATATTGCTGCTCTGTCTCTTTCGGCATCTTTGAGGTCGTGAGTGTGGACTTTGTCATACTGCTTTTTTATTTATCTTTTCTTTAACTTTTCACCTTGACCTTCTCCCAGCGATTGCGAATCACATCGCACCAACGCGGGTCGAGCTCAAGCAGATAGCAGGTGCGCTCTAGTTTGTTTGCGGCGAATAGCGTGCTTCCTGATCCGCCGAAGAAGTCGACCACGACATGACCGACTCGGCTTGAGTTCTTTATGGCGCGCATAATGAGCCACTCCGGTTTCTCGGTCGGGTGAGCCATCTTGGTAATCGCTTTGCGGGGCATGTCCCATACGTCGCTCTCGTTGTTGTCTCCATAGAAGAAGTGTCGCTCTCCTTTCTTCCACCCGTACATAAGCGGCTGAGCTTTAGTCTTGCCCTTGCTCCGCTTCGCTTTCATGACCTGCTCGTATTGTTTTTTGTAGTCGCCCCAGCCGATAGCGAAAGATGGTTTTACCCATACGATGGTCGAGGAGAATTCAAAACCGGCGTTGAGCATTTCGTAGTACCACAGCGGATAGCTGGTGTAGCCCGTGCAGACATAAATCGTTGCGCCTGGCTTCAGAATTTCATGGTAGTTGGCGAACACTTTTTCGCTGAAGACTTCAAAGTCTTCCTGGCTTTGCTGGTCACCGAGAATCTTTCCCTGCTCAGTTGGAAACTTTCCGCGCTTTTCGTGACTGACATGAGCCACGTTGTAAGGCGGATCGGTAAAGACCATATCTACTTTGGCCGTGCCGAGTAGTTTCTTGATGTCTTCGATCTTGGTTGCGTCTCCGCACATGAGCCTGTGTCGGCCGAGCTTGTAGACTTCGCCGTATTTCGACACTGGCTTTTTTATTTCTTCGTATTCTTCTTCGGCGGTTTTATCTTCCTCATCCGGCTCGTCAAGCATTTGGCTGTCGAGGAGGTTGCTGATTTCCACTTCATTGAAGCCGGTGAGAGTTAGGTCAAAGTCGGAGTGATTAAGCTCGACCATGAGTTCGGCCAGCTTCTCGTCGTTCCAGTCGCGTCGTTGAGCAATCTTGTTTAAGGCAAGACTCAGTGCCTTTTCTTCCTTCTCCGGCATGTCTACTAAATCCACATTCTCTTTCGGTATTGTTTCCCATCCCAGCTCTTTAAGGGCCATGACGGTCATGTTACCGCCGACAATGAAGCCGTCGCGTCCCTTGCTGGTGTTGACCGTGATGAGTCCGCGCAATCCGAACCTTTCAATTGATCGTTTTAATGCATCGATATCCTCGCGCTTTATCTCTCGCGGGTTGTAGGCCGGATGCTTGAGGTCTGTAATTTTTATTGTCTTCGTATTTTTTTCCATAAGTTTATGAAGAATAGTTTGATACGAATCCAGACCCGTCTTTGAAACGGAAGCGCGAGGTATGTTTGCGTTGCGATCTCTCGCTCGACCATTTCAATACGACGCTTTTGAGCTTCGGCCAAAAGGTCGGCCGGAATGTACGCGCCGCCTATAAGCCGTGGCCTATTCTTTCTTCGAGCCAACGGATTCTTTTTTGGGTTGTCGAGTCTGGTCATGTTCTTCTTCAATTAATTTTTCAGTTGTTAAGATGGCGTGTTCGACTTTTTCGATCCGCTCCTGATACTCAGCCACTAATTCTTTCTTGGTCTTTTGGCCATCCATGTTGAATGGAGTCAAACGAGGGATCACCACGTCATCGTCGTTGCGGTCTTCGAGGTTGCGTACCGCAATCTCCAGGCGCACTTTTTCTTCTAGCAATGAGTCATGAATCGACTCGAGTGTTTCTAGTCTAGTTTTCATAGCGTTATAATTTCGAACTTGTCCGTCTTTTCATTCCACCGCCAGTATTCTTTTGTGGTATTTACCGGCCTGGGGAATGCGAGCATTCGCTCTTGGTCTGCTCTCGACCTGGAACTGAAGCGTTCCGAGCTAACCTGAATAAAGCGAATCTCTTTTTTGCCGACAGCCATCAAGTCCCAGCACCCGAATAGGTCTTGCTGTTGGAACTTGGCGCGCCGAGCCTTCTCGATCCAGTAGCCATCCTGAGCGAGAAGGGCCTGTGCTTTTTGTTCAATGATTTTTCCTTTTTGGGTACGGTTCATAGCTGTTTGAATTAACGGGTTTTGTGTCTTTGTCCCGTTCGTAGCGGCGGGGTCGCCGATGTATTGTTAGGCCGAGGCCGACTCCGATCCCGCGTTGCGGGGCAGATCCGGGACATTGAGCCGAACACTGACACGAGCTTTGCTTCTGCGGCCGACGAGGTTCATGACCGAACGGATGGCTTTGATAGCCCGTCCTTCTTTGCCGATCACGATTCCCGCATCGCCCTCGCCAAGCTTCGCCGAGAGGAGCACGCCCATCTCGTCTACGTGCCTTGTCACTTCCACCTGTTCAGGGTGATTGACGATTGCCCGTAGAATCGTTTCGAGTAAATTCTGATCTTGTTCCATAGCTTTAACTTTTCTTTATAATTTCTTTATCTTTTCTTTACCGCCTGTCGACCTCAGGCGAACAGTGGGTTAGCCCCACTCGAAAAATCCGGACATTCAATTCCGAATGCTTCGAGTGAGGCCAAGGTTTTCTTCCGTCTTTTTTATTGCTTCCATGATCCTTGCCGCAACTTGCGGCACGATCGCATTTCCTAGAGCCTTAAGTCTCTCTATCCGATGTCTTGATTTTGATAATTCAAATTCGTCCAGTTTTGCGGGTAGCCCATCATCCATTCCACAAAGTTCGGCTGCAACTTCAAGCCAGTTCCTTTCCCAATTTCCTCGTTCAAAATCTTTCCACCTTTTTTGTTTGGCCTGCTTCCCGGATTTCCCGCTCGTGGCGTAGGCAATACTGCCAGCACATCTTTCACCTTTACTCCGAATCTCACGCCCTTTTGGTTCATTCTGCTCCATCGCCCATTCCTCAACTCTGCGTTCTTTACCGGCGCCCCCTCGACCTCGCTTACTCTCGGCGTGGGAAGCAGAGCGTTGATGGCTTCCTGAACCTGCTCTCCCATATTGTGTTTTCCCCGATCTCTCATCGCCGCTCGGCTGTCTTGGGCTTTCGGCGTGCCCAAAAGCACCGGCCACAATGACGTCTTCCTCAGATCGGTTGCTCCCCCAGCCAAGAGTTGCTCGTAAAGATTGCCGGGCGGGACCGTATTGCGACCCGTTTTGTTTCTGTTTATTTGGCGCTTCAGATAGCTTTCCGCTTTTTTTCTTTCGATTGGCTGAATCGCTGATGGCGTGAGCAATAAACCAGATCCTGTCCCTTCGATGCGGGGCGTTGACGGCGACAGCTGGAATAATGAGCGGTTGGACTTCGTAGCCGGAGGCTTCCAGGTCAAGGCACACTTGTTCGAATACCAACCCGTTTTGCATAGTAAGTAACCCACGCACATTTTCAGCGATAACCCATCGCGGTTTCGTGAGTCGAATGATTCGAAGCATTTCCGGCCAGAGATAACGGTCATCACTTGTCCCCCGTCTTTTTCCGGCTTGAGAGAATGGCTGGCATGGGAATCCTCCTGTGAGGATATCGACTTTAAATAATTGTCTACCCCTATTTGTTTGCTGTTTTTGCCTCTGCTTTTGTAGTCCGAGCCAGTCGGAGTCGGTAATAGATTTGATTTCTTTGATGTCGCCATAGATTTTTGAGTTTGGGAATCTTAGTTTTAGTAATTTTTGACAGTAGGAATCGTTGTCACAAAAGATGTGATCGGAATTCGGCCATGTCTTTTCGATCGCCAAAGCGAATCCGCCGATGCCTGAAAATAAATCGATGTGTCTCATATGCTGTTTGCTTGTCTCATTGAAAATGAGTCTTTCAATTTCTTCAGCGCCTCGACCATTGCTTGCGCTTCGCCACGGACTTCTTCCGGTTCGCGCCGGCTGTACTGCAGCGCGGTTCGCTCTAGTGTGTTGTAGAATCCGTACTCTTTGAAACTGGCCTGTATAAAATCTTCGATTACTTCTTTGCATAAAGCCGCACCGATTGTCGGCTTCATCTCCGGCTTGTTTTGTAAAAACCACACGAGCTCCAGCTCAAGTTGAAATTCTGTTAAGTGACCAAGTGCATGCTTGAGCAGATTGCCATCTTTAAATTTCACGAAGATCGGCCGGGTATGCCGAATTCCCCAAGTGAGTTGAGAGAATTTCCCGAAGAAGTATCGCGTTGGCAGGGTTGGTTTATCCACAGGCTTGTCCACATATTTTTTAAATTCTTGAATCAAGCTCGCTTGTCCGAAGGACTTATCTTTTGTAAAACCAGTTTCTTTTGTAGCCCGAAAATTCTTCGCGCGAAGATTTTTCGGGGGAGGTGAAAAGTTTGAGGTTTTTTCTGCCCCCGAACTTACTTCGGGGGTTGGCTGTTGGGGTCTTTTAAGACTCAGCCGGTAGAAGATTTTTCCTCCGCACTTCATGCGCTTTTGCGGCGAGTCGAGAAGCTCACCCGCTTCGTCGTGGGCCTGGATAATTCTCAGCTCGTCTACCAATCTCTTGAGTGAGTTTTGAATGGCACGGTCGCTCCGATTTATTTTCTTCATCAGCTGGCCCTGGCTGATCCAGTCTTTCTCTTTTCGGCGTTTTGTTTCCGGGTCTTCAATCCACCCCAACGTCTGATCCGCAACGACAAGAAGAACCCTCAGCTCTACATCGCTTAGGAGTGGCATCCACTCCCGGATAATGAGGTGCGGGATTTGAGTCGAGTTTGGAATTATTGAAGTTATTTCGTTGTCCATGTTTTTATTTGGCGAAAGGGAAACAGCTCCCCGATTTCTGGCCTGACGCTCTCGCGGTCAGGACAGAATCGAGAGCCGTTAGAAGTAAATCGGGAAGTGAATTCGGATATCTTCCTCTGCTTCCTCTTGCTGGTGTAGGTCGTCCGGGTCAGGATTGACTCGACCGGTTCCACCGCAGGGGCTGCATGGCTTGCTGGCTTTTATGTCGCCTCGATCCATTGCCGTAGGAATCTCTCCTACGCCATCGCATTCTTCACAGTCACGCTTATCTCCGGCGAGGATGTACTCCCGGATTTTTGCTTCCCTTAGGTCTTCCGGAAGCTCACTCCATTCGAGATTGAATGCGTATTTCATGGTTAGTAGTTGGCGACGATCGTGCATGGCTCTCCGGTTTCTTTCTCTTTCCGTTCACAGAGATCCACGAAGTCCACAAAGCTTTGCTTCACTTTGTCGATTTTCTTTTGATCCGTTTGTTTATAAATTTTCCGCTCTCGTTGTTCGACTACTTCGAGAGTTCTTGGCAATCGTTCGCGCAGAAGCTTGGCTGGGATTTTTGCTTCGTTGTTTTTCCCGAAAGCTTCGCGGCATAGGTATCGCGTTGCGAAGTGCTCTCCCCTGTATGCTTCACGCAAGTACCCCACGTTGCCGTGCTCCACTGAGAATCCAGTGATCTGCTTTTTCTTTTGTTTTGGCGTCTGGTTTTTCCAGCGCGCGTAGATGTCTATTCCCATAAGATGTTTAATCCTTTGTCGGCTTCCGATCTCTGACCTCACGCTTCCGCGATGAGGGCAGAGTCGGAAGCTAACGCTGGTTATTTTTTCTTAGCTCCTTTCTTTGCCCTGGCCGGAGTGGGCGTCGACTTTTCTTCGATGTGGGAATGCCCATTTCCATTTCCGTTCCCGTTGCCGTTAGGAGGCAATTTTGAGACTAGGCGCTTGCGCCCATCCGGGAGTTCCACAATTTCTGCGATGCCCATCGATACGGCTTCGAGGCCCAGCTTCTTGTAGCCTTCGGCGAGGCGTTCGGGCCGGAGCTCGCCGATCGCCGTCATTGAGGTTGTCCCGAATACTCGGTCCAGCAGGTCGAGCTTCATCTGTTTATCTCGGCCGACAGCGCCAGGTGCGATGCGGATAAGGAGACCGTCCAGTTCTTCTATCCACTTATCGCGCTCTCTGCGCCATTCGGCTTTTTCCTCCTCGGTTCGGAAGAGCAGGCCAGTGTCCGATTCAGGCATGACTACTGTGTCTCTCGGAATTGGATCGGTAAGCAGGGCTTCTACTATCGGCGCGAAGTTCTCATAGGTCGGATTTTTATAAGTCCGGCCGTCGAGCAGGGTGCTTCGATCTTTGATGATCGTGGCTTCGCGCCATACCTTCTTGTCGTCTCCGAGCACTTCTTCAAAGCGCTCCATGAGGACGAGCATGTCCGGCTCGTAGGCGGTTTCGCCTTCGACCTTCATCTTGATTCCGGACTTGAAGATTTCGCGTTTGCCGGTGTCGGCATTCTTTTCGTTGTCGTACTCGTATCCAGCGCGACCAGTGAAGATCGCGTGATACCCGTCACTCACGAATGGGTCGGAGAATTCTCGCTTCCATGTTGGCTTAATGATTCCCCAGTCTTGGAATTCCAGGCGTGTCCGGTGAACCTTTTCTGCGTAGGCTTGGAGGAATCCTTCCCATACGTGCGAGATTGAATCGATGAGAAGGATGTCTGATATTCCTGAGCGCATCTTTTCCATCGTCTGCCGTAGGTCGGCTAGTGATTTCGATTCGCGGACGAGCACTTCGATTCCGGCTTCCGCGAAAAGCGGCTTGAGGAATTTTGATGCCTGTTCGGTGTCGAAGATTACGATCGGTTTCTTTGATCCTATCCGCTTGTGCAGTCCGACCGCGACCTGCGCTGCGGTGTATGTTTTGCCGCTACCCGCGAAGCCTTGGAAGGCTGCTTTGAAGTAGGGCTTGGTGTTGCCGATCGGGGCGAAGAAACTATCTGTCGTTTCCTTCGCTGTTTCTCTCGGCCGCACTCTCGTTGCTGTTGGTTGTGCTTGGTTGTTCATAATTATTATTTGACTTGCCCGAAGGTGGATTGATATAATTAGTTTGCTGATCATCTCCCTTCGGGGAGATTTTCTTTTTTTGAGCGGCCCGGTTCGACTTCCGGAGCCGTATTTCTTTGTCCAGGAACTCCACTTCGATGCGATCACCTATCTTCAATTTGTAGCGATCCGTAAGCCATTTCCCTTCAAGGATCACTGCGGGAGTTCCGTGTCTGCGGTAGGTGACCGCACGGGTCGGCTTGAGGTCTCTCATATGAAGAGTCTCAACACCAGATCCGCTTGTGCCCGCCAGAAAGGACTCCAATGTCCGGCCTGGCCCTCCACCACGATTTGGGTGAGCGATGCGAAGAGGATTAGCATGTCGAGGGTCACCAGGAAGGCGATGGCTTCGGATGCTATGGTGAAGGTTTTCTTCGCTTGCTCGTAAGTGATTGCGTTCATACGTTTGGTTGCTCGTCGGGGTCGTCGCAGTAGCTCTGTTTGTTGTCGCATCCAAGTCTCTGACTAGACTTCGATTGAGCTACCAATCGACCCGTGGTCATTTGAGTTCTTTCTTGATCTCACCGAGCAGGGCGTTGTTGATCTGATCGAACGCGTAGCCCATCAGCTCGGATTCGATTTCTGATCCTTCATCCATGAAGTCCGTCGTCAGCTTTCCGGTTAGGTTGCCGACCTCATCGGCGATATCGTCTTCGAGGTCTTTGACCAAACTTTCGGCGACGGCTCGGATGCGCTCCCGCATGACCTTTCCGCGAACTTCTTCGCGTATGTTTTTCTTCACTTGTGTGATGTTTTTCATACTCGGTGTTGTGTCAACTTTTGTAAGCTTGCGGACTCTGGTGCCGCGTACCTCGACCTTCGACGAGCAGTATTTATTTTTTCGAGATCGGGATTTTGGCATAGAAAAACCCCGTGCTCATCGCACGGGGTCTTACCCACATTCCGCATTTTGCGGACGGAAACGGCTCTATTTGTCAGCTCCTACTTCCCATGACACTTTTTATACTTTTTCCCGCTCCCGCAGGGACAGGGATCATTGCGTCCGACTTTTGAAAGCGCCTGCCCTCCGCCAACTCCCGAATCTCCCTGCTGTTTCGCTGGCCCGCTCAATGTTAATCCCGTCCGCGCCGTTTCATCCTGGTGAATCTGCCGTTCAGCGGCCTGGCGGTTTATTTGTACGCGAAAAATCATCTGCGATACCTGATGGCCGATAAGATACAAAAGTTCATTGAATAGGCGATAGGCTTCTTTTTTGTACTCCACGAGCGGGTCGCGCTGGCCATAACCCTGCAGGCCGATGCCGTGCCGCAGATGTCCGATGGCTTCCAGGTGTCCGATCCACGCATCATCTATCGCGCGGAGATAGATGATCTTTTCCACCTCGTTCTGAATGGACGGATCGCCGATATCGGACTCAAGCTTCGCATAGGCCTCCCGCATGAGATTCATGATGCTTTCGATCAGATGCGTCCGCCGCTCCGCCAGATCCAGCTTGCCTTCCGCCTCGGTCCTGATGATATTCAACCGTCCCTTCACGTCGAATCCCTGCGGCAGAATGGCAGAAACATTATCCTCTATAACTTTCAAATCCCACTCCTTCGGATCCTCCGATGCTGTATGGATGGTCACGATCTGTTCAATTTCCTGTTCCAACACCTCCAGAATCATGTCCTTAATCGGCCGCTCCCCTTCCTGGCTCGCCTTCCGAGACGCTTCGAGAAGATCTTTGCGCTTGGTATAGATGACCTGCCGATGCTTATTAATGACATCGTCGTATTCAAGCAGGTGCTTCCGGATATCGAAGTTATGGCCTTCCACCCGCTTCTGCGCGGATTCGATGGCGCGCGACAGCACGGAATGCTCGATCGGCATGTCTTCCGGAACCTTGAGGGTCTGCATCATGTTCTTCATGCGATCACTGGAAAAAATACGCATGAGATCATCCTCCGTGCTCAAATAAAACTGCGTCGATCCCGGATCTCCCTGACGGCCGCATCGTCCGCGCAGCTGGTTGTCGATACGGCGCGATTCATGCCGTTCCGTACCCATAACATGCAGCCCCCCCAGACGCCTGACCTCCTCGGCGTCGCTTGGATTTGGCGGGTTTCCGCCTAAAACGATGTCCACACCGCGTCCGGCCATGTTCGTCGCAATCGTCACGGCTCCCTTTCGGCCGGCCTGCGCGATGATATTGCCTTCCTTTTCATGATTCTTCGCATTCAGCATTTCATGCGGAACGCTTGCTTCCGACAGCAGGGCGGATAGCAATTCGTTCTTTTCAATTGAAGCCGTTCCGACAAGCACAGGCTGCCCGAGTTTCTGCCTCTCCTTGATGTCGGCTATAACGGCCTGAAATTTTCCCATTTCCGTCTTATACACGCGGTCCGGAAGATCCTTTCGCTGGATAGGCTTATTGGGTGGGATGACGAGCACTTCCAGTTTATAAATTTTATGGAATTCTTCCGCCTCCGTTTCCGCCGTTCCGGTCATGCCGGCGAGCTTGCCGTACATGCGGAAAAAGTTCTGAAACGTAATCGTTGCAAGCGTTATGGATTCGCGCTGAATCGTGACATGTTCCTTCGCCTCGATCGCTTGATGGAGACCCTCGCTATAACGACGACCTTCCATTAACCGGCCGGTAAACTCATCCACGATCACAACCTCGTCGTTGCGCACGACATAATCCTTGTCTCGCCGGTACAATGCATGCGCGCGCAATGCCTGTTCCAAATGATGCACCATGCGCATGCCGCCGGCGGTATACAGATTTTCCACGTTCAGCCACTGTTCCATTTTCACGATGCCGCTTTCCGTGAGCGTGGCCGCTCGCTGTTTTTCGTCGATTTTGTAGTCCTCTTCCGCATTCAGCCGCGGGACTAATTCTGCAAAACGGTAATACAATTCCGCGGGTTCGCTCGCCGGCCCGCTGATAATGAGCGGCGTCCGCGCTTCGTCGATAAGGATGGAGTCAACTTCGTCGATGATCGCGAAATGCAGATCGCGCTGAACCATGTCCTCCAGCCGGTGAACCATGTTGTCGCGCAAATAATCGAATCCGAATTCATTATTCGTGCCATACGTGATATCCGCCGCATAGGCCTCCTTTCTCGAAACGGGACGCAGATAATCCATGTCCACGCGGAATGACCCGGTTGTATCGCGCTCCTCATCATGTTCCGGTTCGCGCTTGAAATCCGGGTCGTACAGATACCCGCTCTCATGTTGGATACAGCCAATGCTTAACCCCAAGGCATGATAAATCTGCCCCATCCACGCCGTATCGCGCCGGGCGAGATAATCATTTACCGTCACAACATGCACGCCCTTGCCGGTAAGCGCATTCAAATAGACAGGCCCCACTGCCGTAAGCGTTTTTCCCTCGCCGGTTCTCATTTCTGCAATCATCCCGCGGTGCAGAGCAATGCCGCCAACAAGCTGGACATCGTATTGGCGTTGGCCGAGTTTTCGCTTGCTGACCTCGCGCGCTAGCGCAAATGCTTCCGGAAGAAGATCGTCCAGCGTTTCTCCCTGAGCCAGCCGCTCCTTAAACGCAGATGTTTTTTCACGAATCTGTTCGTCGGTCAGGGAAATGCAATCCGCTTCATGAGCATTCACCCGGTCCACGATGGGCTGCATTTTCTTGATTTCCCGGGCATTCGGGTCGCCCATGATTGCGGTCAGGATTCCCATAGATAATGGCCGAATCTTAGCCGAAGTCAGATAAATCCGCAATCAGGGGAGCAGGGGAGAGAACTATACTCATTTTTGGCTTAAAAAAGGATTTTTATCTCTAATAGACGCAACTCGATATATTCCTCAACTTGCGTCGTAAAATGTTCAAATAGGGGAGTAAGGTTATGGGTCGTGCACCCTTTCTCTTTACTCACCAGTTCGAGGATTTCAGGGTTCCAGAGTTCTAGAGTTTCTCTCCTCCAACCCTGGAACTCTGGAACACGAGAACGGCTCCAGTACCAATTGCAATAACAAAAAACCAATATCCAATAACCAAAAACGAAAAAACTTCCAATGGCAAGCTCCCCGCTATCCCCGTTTCTTCTCTTTCCAGTCGACGAGCATTTCCTGTAAATGGTCTTTTACTTTATCGATCGCTTTATATAAATCCTCTTCCTGCTTTTCCACGTAAAAGTCCTTTCCCGGGACAAAAAGGTGTCCCGTGCAGGTATAGATGGAACCTTTATTGTGCTTCCGCGAGGTCATTCCAAGCTCACAATTGATTTCCTCGATATGGTCGTAATACTTTTCCAGCATGTGGAATTTTTCTTCGCAATAGCTCTTTACCGCATCCGTTAGCTCCATGGATTTGGGTTGAATATTGATATACATACATTTCAATAGTAGAGGACGAAAGGTGGAGAGTAAAGGGCGTGAAACCATGCTCAATCTGGGGAGCCTTGGAGCTATGGTTACAGGGAAGATTGCAGCTTGGACCAACTGGCAATTGGAGAAAGAGGGATAAGGACAAAGGGAATGAGGATCGGGTTACGGGTTATTGGTTACTGGTTACGGTGTTCGGGGAGAATTATGTCCCCCCTACGCAACTACGTCCTATACACAACTACGTACTCTCCCCTACTCCCCAAAACCCACCAGCTGAACCTCGTCTTCCAGCATGATGCCGAATTCGTCGCGGATCTTCATTTTTACGAGCGATGTCATCGCGACCACATCCTGTGCCCTGCCGCCGCCGGTATTGATAATAAAATTTCCGTGTTTGTCGCTTACTTTAATGTTTCCCATGGTTTTTCCAAGCAGCCCCGCTTGGTCCACGAGCCATCCCGCGGATAGGCGTTTGGCTTCGATCATGCCCTGTGGAATGTCGGAATTGCGTCTGAGCGCTTTCAGCTCTGATTCATCACGGAAATCGAAATTCTTAAACATGCACCCGGCGCTTGCTTCCGCAAGCGGCTGTTTTGCTTTGCGCCGGGCATTGATCTCGTTCAATGTTCGCATTGCAGCGTCCGTATCCCCCGGCTGAAGCGTGAGCGTACATCCGAGGATGACATGCGGTTCGTGTTTAAAAAGAGAATCTCGGTATCCGAATGCGCATGCCGCATTCGGATATTCCATGCGACTCCCGTCCGACAAACGATACGCATCGACCGTTGCGACGACATCCTTTATTTCCCCGCCGAAACATCCCGCATTGCCATAGACCGCGCCCCCGATGGTCCCCGGCACGCCCACGGCCCACTCAAAGCCGGAGAGGCCGGCCTCCGCCGATTTCCGCGCCACAAACGCCGTAATGACGCCGGATTCGCATTTCACTCGGTTTTCGTGAATAGACATCTCCCGATTCGCCGCCTGGATCATCAGGCCTTCATACCCATCGTCAGAAACGAGGATATTTGAACCTCCTCCGAATACGTAGAACGGAATCCCCGCCTGCAATGCCGTTTGGACCGCGGTAAGCAGTCCATCCGAACTCGACGCAACGACATACAATGCCGCAGGTCCTCCAAGTCGAAAATTCGTATGCTTCGACATAGCCTCATGCAAAATGACGCCGGGAAGCGCGCCCTGCACAAATGCAATCTGTTCGTCTGAAAGAGGAGTCATGCGTCGTTGGTTACGAATCCGGGGGCTAAGGACAAAAGGCAAAGGGAACGGGGATCGGGTTTAGGATGAACAGCACATCCTACAAACCTACGGTCTTACGGACCTACGATCCTACAGACCTAGGGCAAAGGGTTCGGGTAGAAATATACTCCCCCTACGCAACTATGTCCTACGTACTACGCAACCATACTCCCTACTTCCTGTCCCGTCATTCCATACAAAGCTGCCTCGCTACCGCATCGATGTCCCCCGCTCCCATGATGAGAACGAGGTCACCTTCTTTCGCCCGTTCTCGTACAAGACGCTCCGCGACGGTTAGATTTTTTGCATAGACAAGCTCCCGCGTGATGCCTTTGACGGTATCGCGTTTGGCGATTTCCGTCAGCAGCTGTTCCGAAGAAACATCGGCGTCTTCCGCCGCTTCCCTACCCGGAACATCATAAATTTCCGCGAGGATGAGAACATCCGCGCCGTCAAATGCCGGAAGAAAAGCGTCAAACAATCCTTTCGTGCGACTGTGCTGATGCGGCTGGAAACAAAGGATGATGCGCGATTGCGGGAATGCCGCCTTGGCGGCTTTGAGGGTTTCCGCGACCTCCGTGGGATGATGCGCGTAATCCGAAATAATCCGGACGCCGTTCCAATCGCATACATATTCGAATCGACGCCAGCAGCCGGGAAACTCGCCGAGCGAGCCTGAGATAATCGTGCTGTCTATCTCGGATGTCCAATTCCAGGAAACGGCCGCGGCAAGCGCCGCATTCCGCATATTCATTTCCCCGGGAACCCTAACCGCGAGCTGAAGGTCGCGATCGCCCTGCCGCATGCGCGAGCACCAGCGGCCGTTCTGCACATGCGGCTGACTGAACTGAACATCGCCGGACTCCTGTCCGACGGAGATGACACGGATTTCGCGCGCGCGGAGCGATTCCCTTTGCGACTCCACGAGCTCGCGCGCATGTTCATCATCGCGTTCATAGATGAGCACCCCTTGTTCGCGGATCTGGTCCATAACCTTGCGGAACAGATCCGTATATGCCGAAAGGTTCGGAAAAACATCGGGGTGGTCATGCTCGATATTCGTGATGACGAGGACATTTGGATGATAGGACAGCACATGCGACCGATATTCATCCCCTTCGACAACAAGGAGATTGCTGCCGCCGATGTGAAGGTTTCCGCCAGAGAAGGAAGGAACCTTTGTGCCGACGACGACGGTCGGATCTTCACCGGCGGCAATGAGCAGCGTCCCCACCATTGCCGTGGTCGTGCTTTTCCCATGCGTTCCGGTGATTACCACCTGCCGTGCGTCAAGAAACAGATTTCCCAGAAACTGGTGCGAATGACATTGCTCGATGCCTCTCGCTGCCGCTTCCATTCGTTCCGGGTTCGTTTCCGGAACGGCATCGCTGTATACAACGGTACCTGTTCCTTCCGGAATATTCGACGCCGCGTGGCCGATGGCGACCTGAATGCCGAGCGCCCGAAGCTCCCGAACGTGCTCATTCTCAACGGCATCGCTCCCGCTCACAAGCACACCCCTGCTGTTCAGGAGCTTTGCCACAGCGGAAACGTGGATGCCGCCGATACCAATACAGTGGACGCGTTTGTCAACCATGGGAGAAACCTAACGGTTCATGGGAAATTTTGCAATTCAACAGATCCGCGCGCAGCGCCGTCGGGCACACCAATTACGTCCCCAACCTGAAGGCCATATGCAGCCGCTGCGGCGGCATTCAGTTCCAGAACCATGTCGGAAGGTTCCACCGACGTCACGATGCGCGGCGATCCGTCGCCCGGCGCTGGAACGTCTGCGGCGATGTGTATGACCGTTCCATTACGCAAAAATACTATATCGAGCGGAAAACGCATGCCATTCATCCAAAAAACCTGGTTTGTAGCCTTCGGGAATATAAATAACATGCCGTGGTCGTCGGGCAGGGATTCGCGGTATGAGAGCCCGGTTTCCTGAGTTTCCGGCGTCGTCGCGAGCTCAACCGTTACGCGATGGCCTTTCACGTCAATGACCGCAGTCTCCAGCCCTGCGGACGGAAACGGATCCTGAACAGAACGCCTCATTGGCAGCGATATCCAAACGAGCCATCCCGCAACGGCGAGGATCAAGACACCCGCCATGATACGCGCAGGAAATGACGCGGGGGGGAATTGCCGTAATCGTGAAAAGTCCGTCATACTTTTCTGTTCGCGCGCAGATACGCGATGAACGAAATCGTGAGCGTAAGAAAGACGAGGCCGAAAAGCAGGAATATTTTTCCTTGCGTCTGCAGGGTAAGCGCGAGGAGGCCAAAGACGAGCGCAATGCCCCAAAGGGCGCGCACGGCGTTCCGCTGGCTCATTCCCGCCTGTAACAGGCGAAAATGCAAATGCGTCGCATCGCCGCGGAACGGCGACACGCCGCGAACAAGCCTGCCGATGACAACAAGGCCGATATCGACGAGCGGCACGCCGAGTGCGGCGGCGGCCGTCGCGAGTTTTGCTCCGGAAATGACCGCGAGGACGCCAAGGCTAAAGCCTGCAATGGTGCTTCCCGCCTCGCCGAGGAACATAGATCCCTGCCTGTTATACGGAAGGAATCCCAAATGCGCGCCCGCGATGGCAAGAGCCATCACGGCGACAAGCGGTTGAAAATATGCCTGCGAACCGGCCAAGGCCGCGATGAGCGCGCCGCCAATGGCCGTCATGCCGGCGACGAGCCCGTCCAAACCGTCTAAAAATTTCATGGCATAGGTTACGACAAGGAGCCACAGGATCGTAATGAGGTCCGCCGGAAACGAGATGGTCAGAATCTGTCCGATATTCCATTGCGTCCATACGAGCGAAAATGCGCCGGGACCGAACGGATTGGTAACCTGGACAATGCCGCTGCCGGAAACGACGATCGCGATCGAAGCAAGGATCGGCGCAAGAATTTGCAGCCTCGGCGGAAGATCATACGCATCGTCCAACATGCCTCCCGCAATAAGAATAGCGATGCCGATCATAAAACCAATCACCTGGCCGGCACGAAGTTCCGTACCCTGTGCATACGGGAGGAGTAGGGCAAGTACGACCAGAATCGTAATGCCCGTCGCCAGCCCTCCCCAAAGCGCCGTGGGTTGTACATGAATTTTCCTTCCTCCTTTCGGCTGATCAATTACGTTTTTTCGGACCGCGAGCTTCCGAACAACCGGCGTAAGCAATACCGAACACGCGATCGAAATGATCACGATGGGCGTAAGTGCGTATTCAAGGGGAGCCATGAAACTATTGGCAATTAGGAATTGGAAACAGGTTATGAGTTATGGATTATGAGGAAGATTGTAGATGGGAGCTTTTAGCTATTGGCAATGGAGCCGTTCAAGAGTTCCAGAGTTTTAGGGTTCTAGGGCTGCGTAAAGAGAAACTCCAGAACTCTGGAACCCTGAAACCCTAGAACTGATGGGTACAGAGAAAGGGCGCGCGGCCCATAACCCATGACTCACGACCTACGTCCTCTTCCGCGCTCTACGCAACTACGTCCTACGTAACTTCCTACGCGATGGGCGCCGCCTTTTCAACCGTGAGCGTTCCATCTGCGCCAAGAGCGATCGTATCCCGTCGCGAAACACTGCCACGTAAAATCAGGTCTGCCAATTGATTCTCCACCCGGTCTTGCATAACCCGGCGGAGGGGGCGGGCGCCGAACAATGGATCGTAGCCGGAGCGCGCGAGCGCCTCTACCGCCGCATCGTCCGCGCGGAACAGAATGCCCTTTTCCGCCAAACGAGCCTCAATCTTTTTCAGCAAGAGCCACGCGATTCGCTCTACGTCATCCGGCGTAAGCGGGGTAAAGACGATAATGGCGTCGAATCTGTTTAGGAATTCCGGACGGAATATCCCTTTCAATTCACGTTCTAAAAGCATCATTCTGATCTGCGACGTATCCGTCCCCTTCTGAACTTCGTCCTGGATAAATTGCGTCCCCGCATTCGAGGTAGCGATAAGAACAACATTCGTAAAATCGACGGTCCGCCCCACGCCGTCTGTCAGCCGCCCGTCGTCCATCACCTGCAAAAACAAATTAAGGATATCCGGATGCGCTTTTTCGATTTCGTCCAAAAGGACGATGGAGAACGGATTCTTCCGAACCGCTTCGGTGAGGAATCCCCCGCGCTCGTCTCCCGGCGCGCCGATCATTCGGTTGACGGAGCCCGCATCCTGATATTCGGACATGTCGAGCCGCACCATATTGTCTTCACGCCCGAAGTATTCCGCAGCAAGCGATTTGGCCGTTTCGGTTTTTCCGACACCCGTAGGCCCCAAAAACAGAAAATTCGCGATCGGCCGCTTTCCTTCCCGCAATTCTGCTCGAGCTCTCCGCATAGCCTGTGCAACCGCGGTCACAGCGGCATCTTGTCCGATCACGCGTCCGTGCAAGCGATCTTCCAGATGCAGCAATTTTTGTGTTTCGTCTTCCGATACGGACTCGACGGGAATATTCGTTTTATCATGAATAATGCTCGCGACGTCCTCGGCCGTAACGAATGATTGCTCCCCTCGCTTTTTCCGCGCGAGGACCGCAGCTTCACGGATAATATCCAATGCCTTTTCCGGAAGAGCGTGATCGTGCAGAAAGCGTCCGGACAGGGTAACGGCACGCTCAATCGCCGCAAACGTAAAGAACACGTTGTTCTGATATTCAATAGCCCCGCATTTGGCCATAAGGACGCGAACAGACTGATCTGCGTTCATTTCCGGGACATCCACGCGGATGAGCTTGCCGCCAAGCGAACGCCGTTCAATATATTGGGTGTAGTTCTGGGGCGTGGTGCTCCCGATGACGATAAATCGGCCCCGATCGAGCTCGGTGGCGAGACCTTCGGCCAAATCAAGCGGTCCTTGGCCGGAACCGCCGGTAAGCGCTTCAATGCCGTAGAGCACGAGGATAATGTTCCCGCTCAATGAAACCTCCTGGAGCATAGCGTAAAATCGCTCGGAGGCGAGACTCGGATCGCCTGCGGCGATGACTTGAGGGAGGCTCACGGACACCAAGCGCCTGTCGAACAACTCCTGTGGAACATCCTCTTCTACCATGCGCCGTGCCAAGCCTTCCACGATCGCTTGCTTGCCGACGCCACGATCGCCTACGAGGATCACGGAACGCCTGCCGCTTTCGACGGCTCGAAGGAGGTCGTTCATTTCTTTTTCGCGGTTGATGAGCGGAGGAAGATATCCCGAACGCGCGGATACCGTAAGATCCTCGCTGAACCGATCGAGCAGAGGCGTTGCGCGCGCAGTCATGGCGCGATTCATGGCGCCGGCGGGCTTGAGCCGGGCAAGCATCACGAAACGCTCATGCTCCTCTCGAAGTTTTTCCCGCAGGCGTACCCATTCCGCAACATGGATGACATGGCTTGGAGGAAATCCGAGTTCGTCGAACATCTCGCGCAAACGCTCATCCGCGGCATATGCATTCAGAAATAGCTCGATAACGCCTACATGTTTTCGCTTCGCCGCGCGCGCATCTTCATACGCAAGCAACAACATTTTCTTCGCATCGCGCGAAAGAGGCGGCGCGCTGCCGGATCCCGATTCTCCGGAATTCACGAGCCGCGCGAGAGGTTCCTTGACCTTGTCGAACGGCAGGCCGACGCGGGTCAGGAAAACCGATCCGACGCGGGAAGAAAGCGCGGCGGCGAAAAGATGAATGATTCCAATATCGCGACGGTGAAGATTCTTCGCCAGCCGATATGCTCCGCCGATAACCTCCCAACCTTCGTCGGAAAAATACGCGCTAATATCGAACCGATGGTTCCGGCGCCCTTCAGCCGCGGCTTCATAGGATTCCTGTTGTCGGCGGCTCTTTCCCCAGTTCGGCAATACGCGTGTATCCTGACTGTATTCCGACAGACGAAAAATGATGAACGTATCAAGAAATACTCCAAGCCAAAATACGGTAATCTCCCATGATCCGCTGGTCCAGAAAGGCAAGGTTAAAGCATCATCCAAAGCATCGAGTTTCACAATGTGCCACACGAGTGCGGCCAGCGTGAATGCGGACAAGATGATAAGAAAAAGATGGAATGAAATGGTGATCTGCTTTTTAAGCTTCCGAAACCGGAGGGAAAAATCGTCAACGGGCGAACCCCATACCAGCAACCCGTCAACGGATTGAAGCCCCACGTCAATGCCTTGCTCTTCGCGAAACCGCGACTCACGCTCGAGCCGCTCCTCTTCGGAGGCGCGTTCTTCTGCCGCAAGACGTTCGATACCCGCCATACATTATTTGAATTCCTGAATCAAAGGAATGCGATCGCCCGCGATTCCCGCCGTCCCGCTATACAGAGCCAACAAAAGAGCAGCGGGCGGCGCAATAATCCAAAGAACGACGCCTGCCGCATACACCAGAGATTCGAATACAATCGCAATTCCTCTTCCGAGGATAACAAAAAAGCGCATAAAAACGCTTATCAGTCGTCCTGACCAATCATATTGTCCGTACATCGGTACAAAAAAATTCCGAATCCAGATCCCGAATGCGTATGACCGGAACCGGTATTCTAACTGTTGAATCGCCGCTCGCACAACCTTCTGAAGCCCCTTCGTATACCACCATATCGGATACCAGGCGATGCTCCCGAGAAGATCCACGAAGAGCAGCTGGGCAACGGCGCCCATGCGGGATTTCATGCCACCAGTATAGCACGGACTGAGGCCGAAAAGCTTTGAGCCGGCAGGGATGATTGTTGGCTATGAGCAATTGGCAAAAGGACAAAGGGAAAAAGGTTATGGGTTATGGGGAAGATTGTAGGTGGAAGCTGTTAGCAATGAGCAATTGGTAATTGGATTTTCGGATGTAGGTATTCCGCATGACTCACGACCCATACCTCATGACTCATAACCCATGGCCTACGGCGCATGGCCTACGCACCCTACGCCCCACTCCCTCCACACCTTTATTATTATGAAAGCTCCAGCGCCTGTTCGCGCCGGAGCTAACCAGTGTGTGAGTCCGTACTCAGAACTGGAATTTGGTTTTTGTATTGGAACTCACCTGGCGAAGGCGTACGAATGCCCTGCTGCGTTTATGGTTTGTATGGCATCTACCGCCACGAATCCGTTTTTGGATGCTTGCTCTGTCATCGCCTGAATGGAGGAGAGAGACGCAACCTGCATTTCAAGCTGTCTCGACTCTGTCCCCAGCCGTTCCACGCGCCGTTCCGCATCACGAAGCTGGAATCCTTTCGCGGAGGATGCCGTAATAAATCCGATATACGTGATGGCTAAGCCGAAAAGTAGGAACCAGATGGCCAAGTACCAGCCGAGATAAGCATGTTGGGCAATCTGCCGCGCAAGCGGCAACGGAAGTCCGAGTTTTTCATGCGGCTTCGTCATGGTGAGTGCGTACGTTCTCATTGTATTTGATGATTTGATATTGGTATGAAGAACCTGCCCATGCGTGCGGCATGGAAGGCTCTGCGTGCAGTTCTCCTGATCAGGACTGTACGGCTTTTTCCGCAACGCGGAGTTTTGCGCTTCGCGAGCGCGGGTTTTCACGAATCTCTTTTTCGTCGGGCGTGATCGGTTTTTTTGTGATCACATTCCATTCCGGACCCGCAAATGCGCGCTTGACAATGCGGTCTTCCAATGAATGAAAGGAAAGTACCGCCAGACGTCCCCCGGGTTTGAGCGCACGATGCGCCGCCTGAATAGCTTGTTTGAGAGATTCGAGTTCGTCATTCACGGCAATACGGAGCGCCTGGAACGTGCGTGTCGCCGGATGGATGCGCGAATGAGGAGAAGAGGGGGCGGATCGCTTAATAATGCTTACAAGATCCAGCGTTCCCACGATGCGCGCGGCTTTCCGCGCGCGGACAATCTCCTTGGCGATGCGGTATGCATGCGGTTCCTCGCCGAAGACGCGGAGCATCTTTCCCAGCTCTTCCTGCGACCACGTGTTGACGATTTCCGCCGCCGTCATCCCGTCCTCATTAGCTTTCGGCCCCAAACGCATGTCCAGAGGACCATCGATCTGAAAGGAAAGACCCTTGGAGGCATCCAGAAGCTCGTCCGATGACAGACCGAGGTCGAGAATGATGCCGTCAAGCGGCGTCATCCCGTTTTCATCCGCGATGCGATCGATGTGGCGAAAATTCGCCTCGACGCCGATCCACCGTTCTCCGTATGGCGCAAGCAATGTACGCGCCGCTTCGATTGCCTTGGGGTCTAGGTCCAGAGACAGTACGCGCCCATGCGGCGCAGATGCATTCAAGAGCGCCCGCGTATGCGCAGCTCCGCCAAGCGTCCCGTCGGCATAGCGACCGTCCTGCTTTGAGCTGATGGCGTCTATGACGGCTTGCGTCATCACCGCTTTATGCAGAGAAGCCATAGCGTTAGACCCCACGGTCGCCGAGCCGTTCAGCGATCGCATCGCTGTTCGCTTCGGTTGCCGCGCGATAGGTGTCCCAGGACGCTTCGTCCCAGATTTCCATACGATCCATAAGGCCGGTAAGAACGACTTTTTTTCGGAGACCGGCATATGCGCGCAAATAGGGAGGAATGACGATACGGCCGGAGCCGTCGAGTTCTGCCTCCATGGCGCCCGCAAGCATGAGTCGGGCGAAGGCGCGCGTGTCAGCCTGTCCGAGAGGAAGAGCGGCGAGCTTTTGTGCAAGCCGCTCCCACTCGTTCTTTGGGTACAGGAAAAGAGATCGGTCCAAACCGCGGGTAATGACGAGGCCATGAGCAACGTCATCGCGGAATTTGATGGGGACCGACAACCGACCCTTGTCATCAAGGGTATGACGATATTCACCGATGAACATGCCACTGGGTGCCTGGAATGACACGCCGACTATTTTGGCCGGCGAATCGGAAGAGTCGGTTGAAATCTCCCGCCTCTATGTTTCCCACTTATCACCACTTGCTCCCATTCTATGCCACTATAATCAAATGGTCAAAGGTTCTATGAAACAAATTTCTTAGCTAAATACAGCTAAAAAGTTGTTCTATTTCTGTTTCATGTGAATAACGTCATTTCCCACATCATAAATACGGATGCGCTTCATTTCCCTTTACGAAAAGTCCTTAGTCTGATATTCAAGGCAAATAGTACGCACCTTCGAGTTCAAACGTGGAGAAAACAACGCAGCGTATTGACCTGCTGCATCCGTCGATGCAGATCCTCCATTTCGTCGCAGCCTATTACGGCTTCCGCGTCGAAGACTTACAAAAACGCGACCGGCACAAGCGCGTTGCGCTGGCACGGCACGTGGCCATGTATTTGCTTCGAGAGCATGCGAAATTGTCATTCCCCGAAATAAGCGCGCTCATGGGGAAAAAGGATCATACGACGGCCATGTCTGCCGTCCGTCGTATCGCATATCAGTCCAAAGAGACGCCGGATCTGCGCAAAGATCTTCTGCTCCTTACCCAGCAAATCGTTGGATCATTGTCGCGCTGGCAGCGCATGCATCTTTTGTACCCCGCAAGAGAAGGCGAGACGCCCTTGCGGTGCTCTTTCCGGAACCTGGGGCTCAAACACGGCGTAAAACTCTCTTACACGCTGGAACGACGCAACGGGAATACCATCGCTTCGATTAATTTTCTGAACGGCACCGTCGCCCGGGTAGAATTCCCGAATCCGCTCGAGATGGATTTGCTCCCCGTATCGGCCATCGATGTCGCTGCGTTCAGCAATGAGGCAATCTCCTGGGAGCGCGTCGTATCCGAATCGCTCGTCCGTCTGCTCACGCAAAGCGCCGAATTGTACATAAGCCTGCGCACCGCCGGCGATCAGGATGCGTGGATTGTGGCCACCATGCATTGCGGCGAATATTCATCATCGGCAAAATGCCGGCCTCATGAGCTTGAACTCTACCTCCACTATGACTAACGCGTCCGCCTTACCCCGGGCGCGTTTTCATTAACGGGATGCGTGATGCGAAAAGTACGTAGGACGTAGTTGCGTGGTTGCGTAGGACGTAGTGCGTAGGGGGAGCATGGTTCTCCCGGAACTCTTTGCCCCTTGCCCTAGGTCTCTAGGATCCTGGATCCGTAAGACCGTAGGTTTGTAGGATATGCTGTTCATCCTAAACCCGATCCCCGTTCCCAACCATAAAATCCTAAAACTCTAGAACACTAGAATAGCCCCAGTACCCATTCAATTGCTAATTTTAACAACAGCTAATAGCTAAAACCGCCCTCACGCCCTCATCCTCCTTACTTTCCTGTGATAGGCGATTGCGAAACGATGCGCTTCATCGCGGACCTGAATAAAAAGATTGAGATATTTCTGGCAGAGTTTACAAAGTTCGAGATTGGTGTCGTCGCAGACAAGATCGGTTTTCTTGCGCGTACGGCCTTTGGCCATGCCGATAACCGGAATAGCAAGATTCAAGTGTCGTAAAACACTTGTTGCAATATTTACCTGCCCCTTACCGCCATCGATAAGGATAATATCCGGATGTTTCCAGCGATTGCGAAAGCGGCGGATAAGCGTCTCCCGAAGCGAAGCAATGTCATCAGAGCCGCGTACTGAACGGATACGAAATTTGCGATATTCAGATTTCGCCGGCGCTCCCTGCTCAAATACCACCATGCTCGCGACCGTGGAGGTTCCGGAAATATTCGACACATCATATCCTTCGATGCGGCCGAAGATATTCACGCTTGTCTCCCCTTCCAGAATCTTATCCACAGCCTCGTGTTCCCGTTTAAGGATGGCGACGTCTTGAATATGTTCCAGAAAAAAAATCTTGTTACGATATGCCGCCGCTTCTTCAAAACGATGCTCTTTTGCCGCCCGCCTCATGTGTTTTCGAAAATCCCGCAAAAGCACGTCTTTTTTTCCTTCAAAAAATCTGATGAGATCGCGAATGGTTTTTTGGTATGACTCCTTGTCTGCGACGCCGATGCAAACGCCCGGACATTGTTTAAGATGATAATAAAAACACGGCCGTTTCATGCCGGGCGTGCATGAAGTCCACGCAAAAACTTTTCGAAGCACATCAAGCGCCGCACGAAGAGAGCGCGGTGAGGTATACGGCCCGAAGACGGCTTTGTATGTTTTTGACGCGTCCTCGCCAAGATCATGGCCGCGCACGAATATCGGCCGCGGATATTCTTCTTTCGTGATCGCAAGATACAAAAAACTCTTATTGTCCTTTCCGAGGACATTGTACGGAGGCCAATAGAACTTAATGAGATTCGCTTCGAGAATGAGCGCTTCAAGCGCCGTATCACGCTGGATATACTCGATGCTCCGAATTTGCCGCACCATATCCTCAATGCGCGCATCATGCGCTTTCTGGAAATACTGGTTCACGCGTTTGTTGAGCGACGACGCCTTTCCCACGTACATGACTTTCCCCTTCGCGTCCTTCATCAAATAGACGCCCGGCGTGTCGGGCAGCGTCTTTCCCTTTATACGAACGGTTTTCGGGATCATGCCGGTAGTATGCAAAAACATTGACAATCTTGCCAGACACGGTAGAACACAAGCGTCCCTTGAAAGGAGGAGTCATGCTGAATATTCCGTTCATCGAGCCCGATCTTCATAAAAGGCTCGGCGACGAGCTCCAGAAACTGGCAACCATACATCTCCCCGCCATCGAAATCCGCGTGTTGAGCGAAGATGAGTGGGTGTTCGCGGGAGCAGTGGAGGTCGAAATCAGAGAACGTCAGCACGACCGCCCCGACGGACCGATCCTCTTTTACTACGTCTTCGACTGGAGCGGCGTAGGGTATCTGCACCTTCCAAACCCCGAAGGATCGGAGATGATCGATGCCTTCAAGTTGCCGGACGATCCATCGGAATCGTTTCCCGACTGGCGCGCCGCGGCCGCGGATTTGATTCGAAGGACCGCGGATGAGGCGGAAAAGCGCATGCTCCCGTTCCAGCAAGCTATTCTCGATTTTCGCTCTCTCGACCCTTCTGACGCCGGATCCCCTAAATGCGGCGCGCTTCCATAAAACTGCTACGCCCCGACCGCGCATCGGGGCGTTCGCATATGCGGTGAGCGGGGGGTTCGGGTTTCGGGTTACTGGTTACGGGGTTCGGATTATGGGGTGCATGGCTCATGGCCCAAGGCTCATAACCTACGGACCTACGATCTTACAGACCTATGGCAAAGGGAACGGGTTACGGGACGCAAGTCTCATGACGCACGGTCTCGCCCTACGCAACCACGTCCTACGCAACTACGTACTCTTCCCCCCTACGCCCTACGCACCACGTCCTACGTACTCTCTTCGCATCCCGCAACCCGCTCACCGCATGGCTCACGGCTCACGACGCAAGACCTGCAATTCGTCATTCGCCCATCCGCAATCCTACATGCGATTCTTACTCAAAAAATACTGAAATCCGGTAAAATACTTTCGATGAATATCCTGGTAAAAACTTCCACATGTACAGCTCCGGAATGTTCGTGCGTCCCGTCATTATAGCGCGCGACGATATTTACGCCTCCCATATATCCGGCAGCGGAATGGAATAACCCCGTCGGGCTCAATACGCCGGTGTCGGAATTCCCAAGCTGCCAGGTTGCTCTCGCTGTAATATCATCCCGCCGTTCTCCGCGCGCGTCGATGAATATTGCGTACGCCCTGAATGCCTGATCGCTGTCATCAAGCATAACCACCGTACCGTCATCTAGTGTTTTCGGATCCACCGCCTCTATTTCAACGCGCTGAAACCCAGAATGCACGGCGCTCGGCTCGTCGAGTGTGAACACCCCCGCCTCATGACCAACGCGGCTTACGTCTTCCTGAATGCCTGCATCCCGACGAATCCGCGAAGCTTCTTCCGCAAAGATTGCGTCCGCTTTCAGCTGGCGGCGCACAAAAGGTTCATTCCTGTCATCATCGGTCGTCGGCAGGATAACCGACGGAAAATCCTGCGGAGGATTCCGCGTATCAAAATCCGTCGTGAACCCTTCCGAAAGGATTCCCGAAACGGCCCCCTGAAGCAGGATACTCCCGTCGTATTCATCAATTTTTAGCCGTTCGGATACTCCGGTCATGAGAAAAGCCGTTCCCCGAACCGTTGCGATCGCGTTTTGATACTTAACTTCATATAAAGAATCGATATCTAAAAGCTTCAGCGTCCGGCTCCATACCCTTCCGCCAATAAGCTGCAAACGAACAACTTGCTTCTTCCAGTCCGATCCGTCCACAGAAGTTTCCGCGATCACGACCGAAGAATTCTCATCGAGCGCCATTCGGCTCCCTTTGTAGAACTCGACCGTTACGCTACTCCCCTCTTTTGTGTCGAGGCGGTCCCCGGTCTGAACCCGCGTATGGTTATCCACACCGATTTCCTCGCCGTTCCGCGTCAGAATAACTGCTCCCTGGACATTGGTGATTTCCGCGGCAAACTCGAATGTCGATGCCCCCGGACTCCCCGTAATATCCCCTGCGGCTGGAGACCGGAAACAGCCCTGTCCGGCGAGAACAAGAAAACTAAATGCGAGCATTCCTGCGAAAAAACGCCGAAGCATTGGCTTGGAGGGTACCGAGGAATCTTTTTGTCCGCAACCTAGATCTCCCCTCGACGGAGCGCGTGCATTATGCTATGAACAGCGTCGAACGCCGTATGATGCGGCGTGGTGCGAACCTTCACAATAAGGAGAACCTCTTGAACGGAAACGAATCCGAACCGCGATCTGTGGCGGATCCGAATCCGCCTCCCGACGACACGGATATTTATGCCGTGCTGGCAAAAGAATATCGCATTGATCAGTCGACCGTCTCCATCCTCCGAACGAAGCGGGTTTTCGAACGGCTCTCCGTTCAGGAAATCCGCGTGATGATGGAACGCTATATCGCCACCTTCGGTACGGACATCGCCCAACGGCTCATTTCCTATGCGCCGAAGGACGTCCGTCCGTGGCTGGAAGAGGTCGCGCCCCGCGTTTCCGAACTCGGCAGGGTGTGTCCCGACCTGAAGCTTCGATTCGCTTTCGATATGATCATTCGCGAATACGAGATGATTCAATGTCCGAAGGATCACTTCGACGCGCTCATCGAGAGCCTCTTCGGCCTCATCTCGTCGCCGCAGGAGCGGCAGAACTTCCTCTACGCCTATCCTCAATACTTCTCGCTGGATCCGGTAAAGGTACGCGCCTTCACGGGCCGTGGATTCTCGTTGAAGAAAGACGGCGATGTACCCGCGTTCTGGCAACAACTGAAAAGCTTTTCGCAGTACACCAAGGACGAGCTCGAAACAGCAAGGAAAGCATATGAAAAGACACTGGAGACACAGCTGCGCCGCCAAAGCGAGGCTGCCCCTCAGCATGGACCGGTCATTCATTCGAGCCCGCCTGCGCTCACAAACCGCGCGTCTTCTCAGGGACATCGCTCATCGGCGAGGCTGAACGCCCCCGCCCGGTCAACGGTACAGCTGAAATTCGACGATATGCTTCCAGGACATGCACCAGTCTTCATGACGCGGCGGCCGGAAGCGGGCAAATCGCAGAGGTCAAGGCCTCCCCTGCCGCAGGAAGCTCCGTCCGGGGAAACGCAACTGGCACTCTTCGACAGACCGATGCGTGGAACATACGCGCCGGAAGTCCTCGAACACATCGCGGAGGAAGCTTCACCGGAAAGAAAGACCTCGACATATGAACCCTTAATCATCGACGCTCCGGAAGCCGATGCGGCCGCCGCACAAGCGCTCGCCGCGCCCAATCAGGAGACCGTAGCCATACGGCAAGCGGAGCAGTATCTTTACGCCTTACGGCTTTCGCCCGGCATGCGGAACAAAGCCCTGTTACGCCTTCGTCGCGTCTTCGGATCCGTTCGGCTTGGCATGGCATGGATCGGACGCATGCGGACTCTCGGGTGGACGGACGAGCATTTCCTCCGGCTATTTCAATCTCCATCGTGCCGCGCATTGCGCGTGCCGAGCGAGATGTACATCCTCTGGATGGCACTGTTCCGCGACAAAGCCGGCATTGATGCCGACATGGCCGCCCGCATCCTGATCGACAATGATTTCCTGCTAACGATTGGCGTGCAGGAATGTGAAAAGCGCCTTGAAGCGGCATGCGACGGAGGCGCCGCCGATGAAAAACGGAACATTCTTGTCAATTCTACCGGTACGCTCCGAATGAGGGCGGTAACCTTACGGATCCAGCTCAGAAAAAAACAGACGGCGCGCGAATCCGCTTCCGGCGACAGTCTGAAAAAACCTGAGGAACACAAGCCGAACGACGCCGGAGCCGACGAACTGCGCTCCGCCTCCAGAACGCGGGCGCCGTCACTGAGCCGGCCGGAGGATGCCTTCCTCTCAAATGGCTGGAAAAGACCCGCTGTGGAAGCGCACTTCAGAGCATTCCCCTCCCTTTCACGACAGCCCGCGAACATCCTGTACGAATCGATCCGACTCCTCGCGCATCATCTAGGCCTCCGCGGATCGCCGTTCACACACGCCCTGTCTCAAGGTATCGCCTCCGTGGTGGAATACGCTCCCCGCCTGAACGAGCTGGATCGCCGTAACGCGGCGGATCGCCGGAAAAACCACGCCTGGTATGCAGGATTCGGAACAGAGGGAATGGCGCAGGAGCTGGCCGTCTCTGTCCACCGCCTCGCAGAAGCGCGACAAGAGGAAGAAATACGGGAATCCTCGAATCCGCTCACGGACGCGTTGAACGAGCTGGACAAGTGGTTGGCAACGCGACGATGCGACGAACAGGCGGAAGACGGGACAGCTTATAATGAACCTCCGGAAGCGCGGAATACGGTCACGGGAAAAACATTCCTGATGCGCCATCCGCATATGCTGGCTCTGCACCGGCAGCCATTGCTCGTTATTTACGGCATGATTCGCAGCTACGGCCTTCGCGAATACCACGCAAAGACGAACCTGCTGCAGAAGCCGCCACAGCTCCATAAGCATCTGGCTCCCCTCTTCCTGCATCCGCAGGTCCTCATGGAAATCATCAACCGTCAGCGCAAACTGGCCGTGGAGTCCCTGTCGGATTCTCCGCTGGATTCCGCAACGCTCGATCCCTGCCTAGACTGGCGCCGACTCCTCACGCCTCTGCCGGAGCTCGAGTGGCGCTATGCTCTTCTTCGTCAGGAGCGGGCCAGACTGAAACCGAATGACCCCGCGACTGCACAGGTGATCGAAGCCCTGTTCGGTCCATCGAGAAAAATGTTCGCGACAATCTCATCAAGATTTGCCCGCGCGTGGTAAAAAGATTCTCCTCTCTATGTACACGCCCCCGTCCGCATTCCTGCGCGGGGGCCTTTTGTTTACGGATGACGTTTATGAATGAAGGAGTGGGGAGTGGAGGGGTGGCCGTGAGCCGTGAGCCATGAGCCTTGCGCCATACGGTATGCGGGTTGCGGGATGCGAAAAGAGTACGTAGTTGCGTAGGGTGGGACATAATTCTCCCCAAACTCTTTGCCCTAGGTCTGTAGGATCGTAGGTCCGTAGGTCATGAGCCTTGGGCCATGAGCCATGCACCCCATAATCCGAACCCCGTAACCAATAACACGTAACACGTTCCCTTTGCACTTAGCTCTTTGCCCTCTTTTCCCAATCGCCAATTGCTAGAACGAAAAATGTCGAACGACAAACTGCCCGAAGTGTGACTCACCTCCGCAAAACCTTTTTCAAATACTGCCCTGTATAACTTTCCTTCACCTTCGCAACGTCTTCCGGCATTCCCTGGGCGACGATTTTCCCTCCCATATCCCCTCCTTCCGGGCCAAGATCGATGACCCAGTCGGCATTTTTAATGATATCGAGATTATGTTCGATGATGCACACGGTATTGCCGCGATTTACAAGACGATGCAGCACGTCGAGAAATTTCCGTATGTCCTCAAAATGCAGTCCCGTGGTAGGTTCATCGAATAAATAAAACGTCTTCCCCGTATCACGGCGCGCCAATTCGGAGGATAATTTTATTCGTTGCGCTTCGCCGCCGGAAAGCGTGGTCGCGGATTGTCCGAGCTGGATATAGCCGAGCCCAACATCGAGAAGCACTTGCGTACGATCGCGAATCGGCGGAATGTCCTTAAAAAACTCATTCGCTTCTTCCACGGTCATTGTAAGAACATCATGAACGGATTTGCCGCGGTACGCTACCTCCAGCGTTTCGCGGCTGAACCGCCTGCCCTTGCACACATCGCACGGAACAAAAACCGTGGGAAGGAAATGCATCTCGATGGCGATTTGCCCGTTTCCTTCGCAATGCTCGCAGCGTCCGCCCGGAACATTAAAACTGAATCTCCCTTTTTTATATCCGCGCACTCTCGCTTCGGATGTCATCGTATATAAGTCGCGGACATGATTCCAAATGCCGGTATAGGTAGCGGGATTGGAACGCGGCGTCCGCCCAATGGGAGACTGATCGACATCGATGATTTTATCGATCCACCCCGCTCCGAGAATACTTTTATGTGATCCGGGTTCCGCCTGCGATCCATGCAATTCCCTTGCGAGAGCGCGATACAAAATGTCTATCAGAAGGGTGGATTTTCCGGATCCGGATACGCCCGTAATGCACACAAATCGCTTTAGAGGAATTTTCACGTTGATGTTTTTGAGATTATTCTCCCGCGCGCCGCGGATTTCCAAAAAGGTCGTTGCCTCGGGCCGCCGTTTTTTCGGATATGGAATCTGCCGATCGCCCCGAAGATATGCGCAGGTAACGCTGTTCGTGTTTTGAAGAATCTCGGGCATGGGGCCGGCGGCGACCACTTCGCCCCCGTGCCGTCCCGCCCCGGGACCGATGTCGATGAGATAGTCCGATGCGGCAATCGTGTCTTCATCGTGCTCGACCACGATGATGGTATTTCCGAGATCGCGAAGGGCTTCCAGCGTTTCCACGAGTTTTGCATTGTCGCGTTGATGCAGGCCGATGGTCGGTTCGTCGAGCACATACAGCGCTCCCACGAGCCGGCTTCCGATTTGTGAAGCAAGGCGGATGCGCTGGGCTTCGCCGCCGGACAGCGTGCCCGCTTTCCGGTCGAGCGAAAGGTAATGCAGGCCGACGTTCAAGAGAAACTGCAAGCGATTCTGGATTTCACGCAGTAGAGGTTCGGCGACGGCCGCATCGGCCGCCGACAGTGAGAGCGCGCCAAGTGCATCGTGCGCGGCATCGATATGCATGTTCGTGAGTTCCACGATATTCCGGTTCTCCAAAAGGACATGCAGGGATTCTCTCCGAAGCCGAGCGCCTTTGCAGGCCGGACAGACGATTTCGGAAAATATATCCTCCGTGCCGAGCCCATTGCAGGTTTCGCATGCGCCATACGGTGAGTTAAAGGAAAACAGGCGAGGTTCAATTTCCGGAAAGGAGAATCCGTCGTCCGGGCAGGAAAACCGCGAACTCATAAGCAACTCCGAATCGTCGTCCAGAATCACTTGAACCGAATCATTCCCCCGATCCAGCGCCATTTCCACCGCCTCCGAGAGCCTGGATCGAAGGGACTTGTTGTTTTCCACGGGCCATCCGAGAGGGACGCGGTCTACGACGAGCTCGATGGTATGCTGTTTGAATTTCTTGAGCGGAATGCGCTCGCGCAAAGAAAAAATGCGGCCGTCCACGCGCGCTTCCAAAAATCCGTCGTGGTAAAAATCCTGAAGGAGCTGATAATACTCTCCTTTCCTTCCACGGACGGCGGGAGCCATAACCACGATTTCATTGCGCGAAGCTTTGTTCTTACGGGACCGAATTCCTTCCGGATCCGCATGGAGTTCGATAGTCCGCTTCAAAATGGCATCAACAATCTCATCAGCGCTCATGCGGCGGATGGGCTTGCCGCAAATGGGACAATGCGGTTTTCCGACGCGCGCATACAATACGCGGAGATAGTCGTATATTTCCGTAATCGTCGCCACCGTGGAACGCGGGTTTGCCGAATGCGCTTTTTGATCAATAGAGATGGCCGGTGACAGCCCCTCAATTTCATCCACGTCGGGCTTGTCCATTTGTCCCAAAAACTGCCGCGCATACGCCGAAAGCGATTCAACGTATCGCCGCTGTCCCTCGGCGAAAATCGTATCAAACGCCAAACTGGACTTTCCGCTGCCGGAGAGTCCCGTAAACACAATCATGTTATTCCGCGGCATCTCAACGGTGATGTTCTTGAGATTATGCTCGCGCGCGCCTTTGATGACGATCTTGTCTTGCATGAATATCTGAACTAAGGGCAAAGGGTTCGGGGAGAATTATGCTCCTCCTGCGCAACCTCCAGCATCCCGTCATTCGTAAACAAAAGGCCCCCGCGGAATGCAGGCACTATGGGAGTATAGAGCGGATATCTAAGAATGTCGATTGTCGAACGAGTCACAATATCTTGACGGATTGAGTGGATACATTCATGAAAGTCGCATAGACTGGTCGCATCTCATTCCTATTTACACGCTATGAACGTATTGCTCAATGATAAAAACGAGGGCGTCGGCGGACTTTCCGGAACCTCGAAGACAATGTTCGTTCTTGGGCTTACCATGGGCATCGGCGGAATGTCCCTGCTCGCTCTGTTTTTCGTTATGTCCGTATTTTTGAACGGAAACTCCGGAGATCTTCTTGCGGCAAAAGCTCCCTCTGCCGCAGTCATCCCATCCGCCCCCTCGCCCACCGCCATAGCAGACGCGGCGGAGGATCCGTATGAGCCGGCCTATCCTCCGGGAGACGTGACGGATGCAGACCACATCCGCGGGAACAAGAATGCAAAGGTTACTCTTATCGAATACTCGGACTTTGAGTGTCCGTTCTGCCTTCAGCATGGGGACACGCTCAATCAACTCCTCGCCGCCTATCCGAACGATGTTCGAGTCGTATACCGGCATTTCCCGCTCACGGGGCTTCATCCCGAAGCGCAAAAAGCCGCGGAAGCCTCCGAGTGCGCGGCAGATCAGGGAAAATTCTGGGAAATGCATGATGCCATTTTCCAGGCAAATGCCGACGGCACCATGTCCGTGAACGCATGGAAGAAAATCGCAGGAACACTGCAGCTGGACACGAATGCATTCAGCAATTGTCTTGATTCGGGAGAAAAAGCCTCTGTCGTTGCCGCCCACCAAAATGACGGTGCGAATGCCGGCATTGCAGGCACGCCCGGAACGTTTGTGAACGGCCAGCTGATCGAAGGAGCCATTCCGTTCGCGAACTTCAAGCAAATCGTGGAAGCCGCCGGGGCATCCAGCTGATACCGCAGGTATTCCGCTCCAATAACGTATTCGTTGTCACAAAGATCGCTCAAAGGCATCGGTCTGTGATCTGCATAGCACACATAAAAACATCCCTGCGCGCCGAGATGTTTTTATGTGGCGGAGAGGGAGGGATTCGAACCCTCGATACCTTGCGGTATGCTTGCTTTCCAAGCAAGTGCACTAGACCACTATGCGACCTCTCCAGTATTCCATTGCGTATACCCTGATGAGACATGATTCGCCGAAACGAATGTTGCGGAAGGATAGGATACTATAGAAAGAAATTCAAGCCTGGGAATGCCGGATATTCGTCGAACTATTGCGCTTTGCGGATTATATAAAAAACCCGTACACGTCGCTTTTATTTGACGAAAACCGGCCTTTTTTCTATACTCGCGGCAATCGCCCCTTACAACTCCACTCATGAAGAATCGAGGATCACATGCCCAAGAAATTGCGCATTGGCCTCGATTTTCACGGGGTCATGCAATACACGAGCAAAGCGAAGCAAGACAGGGCCAAGCGGCTCTTTGGCCGGTTCATTCCGGCTGAGCTTTTCCGGCGCAATATCGTCGTCGGATCGGGGTACCTCACGGACGAGGAATACGACCGAATAACGAACCCGGTGTTCGAGGATGTCGAATATGGCCGTCACATCGAGGAAGTGAATGGCGCAACCGAAACCGTGAAGCTCCTCATTGCAAAAGGCCACGACGTACACGTGATTACGGCGAGCGACCAGCGGGCACTCATCGTTGCGCAGGATTGGTGCGCGACGCGTTACATCAAGCTCTCCAGCACGCCTCACGGCGTCGGCAAAGGGAACACCAAGGGAGCCGTCGCCAACGCGCTCGGTATCGAAGTGTTCTTGGAAGACACTCCCGATCAGGCGCTCGCGCTCGTGGGAGTGGTCCCGCACGTCTTTCTTCTGACGCACGAGTACAATGAACGGTTTCCCGCGGGGTACTACGGTATCACGCGAGTCAATTCGTTCTACGACTTCCTCGGAAGAGTGGAACTCATCGCAAATAAAAACTCACAGGCGCCTGCGGCATGACGCGCGGGGGCGCCTGTTTTTTTGCTCTCTGATGAATTATTGTTCGGAGGATTCTCCCGCTTCCTGCGACGCCGATGCCATATTCAGCAAAGGCAAAAGGTATTTGTCCCAGTCCGCAGCCGAGAGCGCGCCTGATACGCGCGTTTTATTGATAAAAAATGTCGGGGTCGCCTGAACATTGTTTGCCCTCCCCTCCTCCATGTCCTTTACAATCTTGTCATCGTACGTTCTCGCATTCAAACATGCCGTGAACGCACCTTCATTCAAACCCGTCTTACGCGCAAGGTCCGTAAATTCCGCCGTGGGATTTTTCGATTCCGCCCAATTCGGTTGAAAATCAAAGAGGATGTCATGATATTCCCAGAACAAACCCTGCTCTTCCGCGCATCGTGCGGCATTCGCGGCGATACGCGCATTGAGGTGCACGGATTGGAGCGGAAAATCAACCCAGACGAATTTTACACGATCGCCGAATTTCTTTTTTGCATAATCCACGCCGGCTTTTGCCGCCCGGCAGGCGGGGCATTGGAAATCTTCGAACATGCGGACCACGATCTTCGCATTATCGGGCCCGTACGCAGGATCATTCGAGTCATCAAATGCGAGATTGGCTTCCGGAGCGCCTGCACTCCGTTCCGTTGGCGCAAAGGCCACGGCCCAGACGATTCCAGCAAAGACCAGAATGCCCATGGCGATAATCCCGATAATGAGAGGTTTGCGAGGATCTGTTGTTTGCATAGATGTAAATTTCCGCGTCAGTATGACGCATAGAAGGATATGACGCAAACGGTCACGCGGGGATCTCTTCGTGCTGTTGGAGCCACTTGATGATTTCCAACGAAGCCTTGCTCCCCTCTCCAACGGCAACGGCGATCTGCTTTTCCGTTACATTCGTGACGTCGCCGGCGGCCCATATCCCCTCCACAGACGTCTGATTCCGGCCGTCCACTTCAATTTGGCCCCATTTGTCCTTACGAACAATGTCGATAAATCCCGACACGGGAATCAATCCGATTTCGATAAAAACGCCCTGTACCTGCAAAACATCAAGCATTCCTTTTTTTTCATATTCCAAGCCGGTGACGAATGCATCCCCTAAAATTTTCGTTGTCTTGGTTTCGGAATGGACGGTAATCAACGAATTCGAGAGAACCCGTTTCATCACGACGGCATCCCCCATGAGCGAGGCGTTCAAATTAATGATGTGTACGCGCGTGGCATATTTCGTGAGCAGAAGCGCAGACTCCATGGCACTATTCCCGCCCCCGACGACGGCAACCTCTTTTCCCCGAAACAGCGGCGCATCGCACGTAGCGCAATACGTGACGCCTTTGCCGTAAAACTCCTTCTCTCCGGGAACATTGAGTTTGCGATGCTCTTCGCCGGTAGCGATCAAAACGGTCCGCGCCTCATATGAGCCTTTTTTGGTTGTCACGCGGAAATGCGCGTTCGCTTTTTCCACGCGATCGACATTCTCGCCTTCATGAAGTTCGATCTCCTCGGCATATTCCATAAGGTGCTCTCGAAATTTTTTTACGAGCGATGCGCCGTCGATGAGTTGAAAACCTAGATAGTTGTCAATTTCGGAGGACAAAAGCGTTTGCCCGCCGAGCATGCCGGCGAAAAGGGCGAAATGGAATTTCTGGCGCGCAAAATAGATAGAAGCCGCAAGACCAGCCGGCCCTCCGCCGATCACAATAACGTCATACATACCGTGAGTATATCACGAGAACCTTCAGGGTATTGGCAATATGGCACAGGATAAAGAGCAAAGGGCTAAGGGAACGGATGACGGGTAAATGGCATATGGCTTACAGGCCTAAGGGCTAAGGGGAGATTATGGTCCCCCTACGCAACCACGTCCTACGCAACTACGTACTCTCCCCCTACTTCCTTCTCACTACTCCCTACTCCCTGCCCCGCATTCCTTTCTTCTGCGTTTTATGGAGAATCAAAATGCCGATAGCGACAAAGACGAATAAAAACCACTGTGTCGGCGTGAGACCTACATAACGGACGTCCACGATGCGATAAACATCGAGCCAAAATCGGACGATACCGTATACGACCATATACGTTCCCAAAAAGAATCCCGGACTCCATCGTTTTCGATTCAGCAAAAGGAACAGTATGCCGATCGAAAATCCGAGAATGGAAAGATACAGACCGAGATCATTGCGCGTATTGCCGTCGGGATACTGAACGCCGAGCGGCGAATTCGTAAGGGTCCCTGGGTGATCATGGATGAGAAAACAACCAATGCGCCCGATACCGCATCCCCAGGGCAATCCCCATACCAGCGTATCCGCATATGCCATCCAATCCAACTTGCGTTTCCGAACGATTAGGGTAAATGCGAGCGCGGCGCCGAGAAATCCCCCCATGATCGCGAAACCGGGCTTGCTCGGATCAATCGCTTCAAGAGGATGCTGGAGATAGTACGCAGGTTCATAAAAAAGAACATGAAAAATGCGCGAACCGATCATGGCCGAGAAAAAAACCCAGAAGGCCATGTCCCACACATGTTTGGGATCAAGGCCGAATTTCTTTGCCCTCTTCGCGGCAATCCATGCGCCGATAAGAAATCCTGCCGCCACGAAGGTTCCCCATGTTTGCAGCGTGAGCGGTCCGAGAGAATATGTTTTTGATTCAATCCAAGGGATCATAATGGCGAAGGGAAACAGGTTACGGGTTATTGGTTACTGGTTACGGGTTTCGGGGCGCATGGCTTACAGACTACGAACCTACGGACCTGCGATCTTACGGACCCAAGGGCATGGGGCAAAGGGCAAAAGGAAGGGTTACGGGGTTCTGGGAGAATTGTGCCCCTACGCAACTACGTACTCTTCGCATCCCGCTCACCGCATGGCCCATAACCCTCCTCCCTGCCTCGCATACAACTATAAGACATTCAACACCTTCAATGCTTTTTTAAATTCATGCAAGGCCTTCTTTGCCTGTCCGTGGCTGATCTCGAAGGAATGCTCATGAACCAGCTGATTACGAAGTTTGTGCGCGAACCACACGTGTTTGAGCTCCGGATATTTGTAGCCGGCCGATTTGAGCCGTTCGCCCAACGTCTCCCCCGGAATCATGAGGGATTTCAATGCGCCATCAAGCAACTTATCTGCCTCCACGATAGCCATTTTCGCGCCCATAAGACCTCCGTCGCCCAGAAGTCGCTCTATCTCTTCCCATCGCTCGCGGATTTGCTCGCGCGTAAGTCCATGCATGCTTGGCCGCGTAAGAAGACGACGCAGGACGATCATCATTGCGGCAAACAAAAAAAGAACAACGGCTCCAAGAAATATCATCAGCACGATGTCATAAGAAAAGCCGCGCGGCGATGCCGTTTCCAGCGCAAGATCGAGAGGGATATCGTTCATATGTCAGGAAGTATGCAGGCAGAGAGGATAGGTTCGGGGTTCAGGTGAAACATATGGCCTACGGACCTACGATCTTACGAACCTAGGAGCGACTGACCCAAGGGCAAAGGGCAAAGGGCAAAGGGCAAAGGGTTCGGGGAGAATTATGCTCCCCCTACGCAACTACGTACTCTTTTCGCATCCCGCAACCCGCATACCGTATGGCGCAAGGCTCATGGCCACCCCTCCACTCCCTACTCCCTGTTCCGCATCCTACGTCTCACGCCCCACGCACTACCCATTACCCCTCGCCTCCTCATACGCCCTGGCAACAGCCAAAAGAGATGCTTCGTCAAAGGCGCGTCCGACAAGATGCATACCGACAGGCAGTCCCTCGGAGGCGCCGCAAGGAACGGAAATGGCGGGAAGACCGGCGACATTCGCCCCGACGGTAAAAAGATCTTCCAGATACATAGACAAAGGATCATTAACTTTCTCGCCGATGCGGAATGCTTTTGTCGGGGCCGTAGGCGTTACGAGCACATCCACGCGCTCCAAGGCGGAGGCGTACGCATTCTGGATGAGGGTCTGAACCTTTTTGGCTTTTCGGTAATAAGCATCATAGTACCCGTGGGATAGGGCGTATGTGCCGAGAAGGATGCGACGCCGCGGTTCCGGCCCTATCCCCTCGCCGCGTGAATGCAAATATGTTTCCAACAGCGTTGGCGCCGGCTCGCGACGGCCGTATCGGATGCCGTCGAAACGCGATAAATTCGCGGAGACTTCGCACGGCATGACAATATAATAAACCGCCAGCGCTTCGTTGGAATACGGCAAATCCACATCCACGATATCCGCTCCAAGATCGGAAAGCGTCTTCACCGCCGATTCAACGGAGCTTCGAACATCTTTGTCGATGCCCTCGCCCCAGGCCTGCACTGGTAATCCGACCTTCACCCCTTTTAACCCGGACCGCCATGCGGGAACAAACGGCTCCGCATCTGCCGTTGTCTGATCAAGCGAATCCTTTCCGTACATTACGGAAAACAGCGTTGCGGCATCCTCGACGGATTTCGTCATGGGCCCGATTTGATCAAAACTTGAGGCCATGGCGATCAGGCCGGAACGCGAGATGCGCCCATACGTGGGCTTGAACCCGACAATGCCGCAAAATGCCGCGGGCTGGCGTATGGAACCGCCCGTATCGGATCCAAGCGCCGCGGCGCAGAGATCTGCGGCAACCGCTACGGCGCTGCCGCCGGAAGATCCGCCGGGGACGCGATCGGGATCCCGGGGGTGCCGAACCGAACCGAAGGCGGAGTTTTCCGTGGACGAACCCATGGCAAACTCATCCATATTTGTTTTGCCCAGATAAACCGCGCCCGTCCCATTCAATTTTTTAATGACCGTGGCATGATTCACGGCGATATAGTTTTCCAGAATTTTCGAGCCGGCCGTACAGCGCTTTCCCTGCACCAGCATATTGTCCTTAATCGCAATGGGAATGCCGTCCAATACGCCGAGCGATTCGCCGCGCGTCCTGCGCTCATCCGCATCGTTCGCCTGCCGGCGCGCATCATCGTGCCAGACATCAAGAAACGCATTCAGCGCGGGATTGCGGCTGTCGATTTCCTTTAAATATGCATCCGTAAGTTCGCGCGATGAAAGCTCGCCGTTTTTGAGGAGTTCGGATGCGCCTGCAATCCCGAGCGTGCGAATCTCATCCAACATATTAGCGTTTCGGTCGCTCGAAAACAGCCGGCGCCTTGAGCAAATCGCCGTCTCGAGCCGGAAAATTTTTCAAAATAAGATCGCGCTCGGCTTCGGAACAAGCATGCGCTTCATCAGCGCGGAACGTCCCGGCCTTCGCCACCGATGCGGACGCTTCCGGTACGCCCGATGTTTCGACCTTCTGCAGTCGATCAACATATCGAAGAATGCCCTCTAAATCCTTTTCAGCCCGTTCAAGTTCTTCGTCCGAAAGACCGATTCGCGCCAGATGCGCGATGGAGGCAATGTCGTCTCGCGTCATTCCCATAATAGACGCCAGCGTACAGGATGGCGTGGAAAGGCTCAAGAGGAATGAGTGACAGGGCAAAAGGCAAAGAGCTAAGAGCAAAGGGAACGGGTTATTGGTTCGGGGTTCGGGGTTCGGGGTTCGGGGTTCGGGGTTCGGGTAGAATTATGTCCCCCCTGCGCAACCACGTCCTACAGGGCGCGGCATGCCGCGCCCCTACATCCTACTCCCTCCCCTTCCCCACCTTTTTTAAAAATTCTCTCTCCGTCAAAATCTCCACCCCGAATTTCTTTGCTTTGTCATACTTCGATCCCGGATCCGTCCCGGCAACGACATAGGTGGTGTTTTTCGAAACGGACTCGGAAACGTCCGCGCCCAAATCCCGCACAATTTCTTTTGCCTCTTCGCGCGTCATGGTTTCCAGTCCTCCGGTAAAAACCCAGGTGGTCCCTTCGAGCTTTCCTCCGGCGTTCGGCGCCGCGGCCTGTTCCACATGCACTTCTTTCAAGAGCCGGTCGAGCATGCGATCTTCGGCGGGATCATCCAGGAATTCCCGAATGTCCGCTGCCACCACGTCGCCGACGCCATCCACGGCGCGAAGTTCATCCACGGTTGCGTTCCGGAACGCCGCGAAACTCCGAAAATGCTTTGCCAAGTCCAAGGACGTTTCTTCACCGACGCCGGGAATGCCCAGGGCGTTCAAAAAACGATCGAGCGGAATGCGGCGATGTTTCTGTATTTCCGCATAAAGTTTGTTCGCGGATACGTCCGCGAATCCTTCCAATTGCTTCAAATCGTCAACCGTAAGCTTGTACACATCGGCCGGCTCATTCACAAATCCCTCGTCAAGAAGTTGATTGATGATTTTTTCACCGAGACCATGAATATCCACGGCGCTTTTCCCGACGAAATACCGAAGCCCGCCGCCTCGCCGTGCCGGGCATTTTCGGTTCGGACAAACAATCGCAACCTTCCCTTCCTCGCGCCGTACGGCCGTTCCGCATACCGGACAACGCTTCGGCATATGGAAGGATGTTTCATGCCCTGTCCGCAATTTTTTCAGAACCTCGATAACTTTCGGAATAACGTCTCCCGCCTTTTCGACGATGACGGTATCTCCCTTTTTGAGGCCGAGACGCTCGATTTCATCCTGATTGTGCAATGAGGCATGCGTGACCGTGGTGCCAACAAGCTGGACGGGATCCATAACGGCTACGGGAGTGAGCACGCCTGTCCTGCCCACGGAGACCGCAATGTCGCGGACAACGGTTGTCCCCTGCTCTGCCTGGAATTTCCAGGCAATCATGCCTCGCGGCGCCTTTCCGACCACGCCGAGCGAAGAAGCGAGGGTATCGTCATTGACGCTCACCACTACGCCGTCGATCCAATACGGCAAACTGTCGCGGATCTTGTGCATATGTTCATGCATCGCTTGCACATGCTCAACGGTCTTACAGAGCTTCGCATGCGCATTCACCGGCAATCCCAGAAGTTTCATGGCCTCATGGCGCTGTTCATTGGTCCGAAGTCCGTGATCTCCGAAAAAACCGTATCCCATGAACGTTAGACCGCGTTCCTCGGCAATGTTCGGATCGAGCTGACGAATTGACCCCGCCGCCGCATTCCGCGGATTGGCAAGCGCGGGTTTCCCCTGTTTCTTGTATGCGGCATTCAGCTTTTCGAGCTGACGTTTTGTCATATACACCTCGCCGCGGAATTCAAGGCGGCCGCGCCGATACATGAACATGGCGCGCGCTTTGTTCGCGTCGCAATGACCGCGATGCCTGCGAAGAAACGCTTCGATTTCGGAGACGGTCGGCTCGCGAAGTTCGAGCGGAATCGCGTCGATGGTGCGGACATTGTGCGTGACATCCTCTCCGACTCTTCCGTCGCCGCGCGTGGCGCCGACCTCCAACGCTCCCTCGCGATAGACGAGCGAAACGGCCAGCCCGTCCATTTTCGGATCCGTGTACCATTCGAAAGTCGCATGCGGACGCAATTTGCGGATCCGCGTCTCCCACTCCTGCACCTCCCCGAACGAAAACGCGTCCTCGAGTGACAGCATGGGAATGTCGTGGCGGACTTTTTTAAAGCCCGCAACCGCTTTGCCTGATACGCGCTGGGTCGGCGAATCGGCCGTGATGAGATCCGGATATTCTCGCTCGATATTTAACAGTTCATGCTTCAGTGAATCCAAAGCCGCCTCGCTGATTTCGAGCTTGTTCTCGACGTGATAGAGGTATCGAAGACGGTCAATTTCTTTTCGCAGCTTTTGGGCTCGCTCCCGGGCTTCCGTTTTGTTCATGGCCCCATGGTACCGCGCGAAGACTCTTTTCGCTATTCACCGGCGCATCGCGCACCGATACGTCAAGGAGACTGGACAAAGCATGATTTTTCTGCTATATAAGGCATATCAGGCTATACGCCTGCGAACCTTTCACCTTCACGAGGAGGAATATCAGTGAACAAAACGCATAAGCTTTTGGCTGCGGCCATTGCGCTCATTCTCGCCGTGAATTGCGGTGGAGATGACGCGGGTCCGTCTTCCGCCGTCACGGGCGGAGCGGGAGGCCAGCCGCCCGATGCCGGACCGGATCAGTCGGTTACCGGCGGATCGGGCGGAACAATTCCGGACGGAAGTGCAGGCGCATCCGGCGCATGGGGCCAAGGCCCCGGGATTCCCGGTTCCGTGACGGAAATCGGACAGCGCATGGCGCATGTGCAGGGCATGAGCTCCCGGCTGGTTTTTCAGACGCTGTCGGGCGAAAACAAATGCCCGCCCGCGGATGGAGGCACGGATGCGGATGCCGACGGCGCGGCAGGAGCTGCGGGCGGCGATGCCGCAGGCAAAGCCGATGCAGGCGCAGACGCGTCGCCGGAAGCGGCCACGGATGCCGGATGCGCATCTTCCTACACAGCGGGGTCCCCAGACTTCGATCTATCAGGGATTTCGACCACGAGCGTGAACCTGGCCCTGCCGACCATTCCGGTATTCGAGCCGATCGATCAAAGCGGACAATGTCCGCTCTCGGGGAACCTCATCGAAAACGCCAGGCTCTATTTGGCGGACTGCACGCAGACCGTGAGCAATGTTCCCGTCTTTACGGCGGCGGACATCGACGGCTTCTTCGGAGCATCAACCGTCCTTGCCCGGAAAGACAATATCGAGATCGATGGCGCAACCGTGTCCACCATCACCGGGCTCGCCCTCAAAAGCGCGCTGTGCGGCAATAGCGCATACCTTGTGTCGAATGCATCAGGCACGCTTATTCGGGTCTCACTGGACGCCGATGCCGGATATCCGCGCACGAATCACGACACCGGGTATGCCGGCCTGTCAGGCATTGCCTGCGGTTCCGGAAATACCGTCATCGTGAGCACGTCCCGGACATGGACGCAGGATTCCTGGAATGCGGCGGGAGGAGCAAGCGATCCTTCCCTGCTCGTCGAGCACGATCCGGTTCGGATCATTGCCGTGGATCCCGCCGCGGGAACGCAAAGCGTCCTCACGGAAATCAGCGGGGGATCGCGCATGCTCACCCAGGGCTATGCCGTGGTCGGAAGCGACGATGCGGGCGCGCAGATCATTCTCATGCCGGGAACCGCGAACGTGCTCACGCTCGCGACAGACGGCGACTTCCTGTTCGGAGACCACCTGTCCGGCTCGGTGTGGAAAATCAAGCCTGACGGTTCGGCAAAAACCATGCTTTTCCAGACGCCGCGGGCGTTCACGGGCCTGGTGCAGGCGCCGAATGGCGTTCTATTCCTTGCCCTGAATCCACGAGCGGACCTGAACTGCACGACCATCCTCTCCCCGCCGGTCATTGCCGCGTACAATGAAACGAGTGGAACGGTGGACGACTGGCTCGCGCTTACGAGTCCCGCCTACGCCGCCCTTCTGCCGGCGCTCTGCAATACCGGCATTATCGAACGCGACTACAGCGCGCAGGAAATCCTCATCGGCGGCGGGAACTTCAATGATCTCGTGGCCGACCCCCTGTATCCGGTGCTCTTTGTCACGGAATCGCTCCGAAGCGTTACCCGTGCCATCGAAATCACCTACATCCCGCCGGAAGCCGGCGCAGATGCCGATACGGATGCGGATGCAGATACAGGCACAGATGCCGATACGGACGCCATTGCCGATGGCGCAGCCGGAGCGGCCGGAGGCGGCTGAATCCTCCCCTTCTCATAAAAAAAGGACGACCCATATAGGGCCGTCCTTTTCCTTTTCATTGTTCGCCTGATCATGGCGTGGGTGGAAGAGGAGTCACGCAATGCTACGCACTCCTCCCCTTTTTCCCTACGGACATGCAGGCGCGCCGGCGAGCGGGTCTTTAATGAGCGAGCACTCGCTGAAAATCACGAACTGAAATACGCCGCTCAAAATATCCTGCCGCGGAATGGTCGCAGTAATATTCTGCGTTGTTTGTTTGAACGACCCCTGCGCCCCCACGCTAATGTCGCCCGGGAACGGCACTTGCGATCCACCCGAATATACGCGTACCTGAAGATTTGTTACCGAGCATCGCCGTGGCTGAAATCGGAGGCGATACGCCTGAAGCGGATTCAGCGCCTGCGTCCACGGACTTGATAGTCCACGAACGAGCTGGAAAGACGTCGGAAGAAACGTTCCGCCTGCGATGTCGATCTCGCCGATACCGAGCTCCACCTCGCAACCGGGAGGGCCGCTCCAGGACCATTGCACCTGGTTAATTCCCGCGGCGGCGCCAACATTGTCCGGATCGATCAAATCCACGACTTCGAAATCTCCCTGATTCACGACGGGGTACATTTTTTGATCCGTCTGCAAAAACGCCGCCGTATTCGCCTGCCACACCGCGCCATTCGCGTCAAATGTATCCCCGAGATCCGAAAGAGCTGATACCGTGGTATTTCGCTTTCTGAGTTCGAAAATCTGGCGCTCCACGCCCGCATCCGCCGCATAATACGCCGACATGGACGCATCAACATCCGCCGTGCGACGCAAGCTGTTTAACACCACAATACCCAACCCGATGCCGCCCAAAAGAATGGTAGTCATGATAACAAGAGCGAGCGGCAAAATATTGGCGCGGAGGAGTTTCATACTAGCGAAGATACACGCGGCTCGACACCGTCGTTTGCAGACTTAAACTCGGTATTTCTCTGGGGCTCTTTGCGAGATGTCTGGCATCGATCACAAAGGTTATGCGCGGCTGAATATCATTATCATATGACAGTCCCACAGACTGAAACGGATTTTTTCTGGGCGTCACGTAGACGTCGAAACGGTCGATCTGAATGTTTTTCCCGGACACGGGCGTCCATGTGGCTCCACCGTCGAATGACAGCGCGAGGCAATCGGCTCCGAGCCCTGCGCATGCCGGATCCGTGGACGGCAATTTCGTGAATGACGTTGTTCCTCCTGCCGTGTTCTTGAGATCAAGCTGTTCCAGGGGAAGGGACAGAGCTCCGGGAAGAGACGGGTACTCCACGGTATTGTTTCGCGCGGCGCGCACCAAAAGCTCCATGACGAAACGCAGTTCTTCCCCGAGGGCTTCGGCATTCGCCGCCCGCCGATGCAGACGGGTAAAATTAATATACGTGGCAGAAACAGCAAGGGATCCGAGGGCGAAAATGAGAACGACAACGAGCAATTCCATGACCGTAAAACCCCTTCCGTGTGCGCGGAACCCAAACGGGCGCGCATAATGCTTATCGCCAGTCATAAAGTTCGTCCACAATGTATGTGGACCGGTTTATTCCGCGGCTGGTCCAGCTCACGCGGGACAGGACGCGTATCCCTATTTTCGTCGAACCCGCAAGAACATTATTGCATGTCTGGCCGTCGGAAGCTTGAACCTGCGAAACGCCGTCGCTACAAATAGGCTGGAGGATCATGATCCGTTCATATGGCGTATCCGATCCAGTCGATCCCGTCCCCTGAACGAACAGTCCGGTGCTGGAAGCGGCCGCAGAACGTTTCATGCGTAGGGCGGGAGACGGAACAGACAGATCGGGTCCGAACTCGAAATCAATAAATTCCCCGCCATCCATACGCGGCACCGCTGTATAATCGGGTTCGGTCGGTTCATACAGGCCATTGTCGAATGGGAGTCCTGCGAGCCAGTTTGAATCGCGAGCCGCCTTGGCAAGTTCAACGCCCTCGCGCGCCAAGTTGGAGGCGATCACCCGTTCCGTACTCTGCTCCTGCAGACGAATATTGGAAAATATCAAGCTGCCCGCTGCCGTAAGGCCCACGATAATCACCGTCATGGCAATCAAAAGCTCGATAAGAGATTGCCCGCGGAGAACACCCCTGTGACGCCACTCTGTTGCAATGTTCTTCGCCGGAGCCAAACGCTTCGGCCGCGATGTCCTTTGCTTGGCCTTCATACTCATTCAAGCGAGATTTTTCCCGTAATGGCGTTTAATCGTATAGTTTTTATCTGATTTGTCCGTGAATGGATGAGATCGATTTCCAGCGTCGTTGGTTCGGGACTGCCGGCGCAGGAAGGCGCGCCGGGCGGATCATCGCAGGCATTGATGCGCATGCGGCCGTTCTGCCGCTCAAAGGTGACGGTGGCGCTTGAAAAATTCACGGGGCCGGAACGCAGGGCATTTACGGTGACATATCTGCTGCCGGTATTCCCGGTAAGAAACGCGTCAGCACGGACCAGCTCGCGGGTATTCGCGAGTTCGCGGCGGTCATTAAACGCGGCGTCCACGTCCGCAAATACGGAAACGCCTGTCGCGCTTACATTCAAGGTCACGCCCACGGCATATGGAGCCGTGATATCCGGACAAGTCCCCGCCGCGCATCCCGCCGTTCCTGTTTCGCATACACGCCGCGTACCTCCGTCCTCCAGGCAGGTTTTGACGCCTTTCACGGCAAGCGCTTGCGCCTGCGTATCGCGGAGCGTCCCGAGCAAAAGCCGCGCGGACGAATTAAGCTCTTCCTGAAAACGCGTGCGCGTAATATCTCCCGCAACCGCCAAAGAGATAATAATAAGAATCGCGATGCTCACCATGAGCTCCGCAAGCGTAAAACCCGGAATACCGCACGCTCCGCGATACGCGATGTTTTTGTTCGATGCTCTCTGGTTAGAGTAAGGCATACCGGAATATCACCTCAAGCGGTCCGCCCCACCATAAGGCGATCAGGGTTCCGATCGCCAAAAACGGAGCGAATGGCACTTGTGTTTTCCGGTCAACGCATCCGCCCATAAGAAGGGCGAGCGCGGCAGTTCCGCCAACAATAAACGAAGCCAAAAGACCAAGTAACGCCTGCGGAAAACCAAGCACAACACCCATAAGAAGGCCAAGAACGGGGTCTCCCTCCCCCATCATGGTCGCGCGCGACAACGCCACGATGGCTGCCAGAAGCGCGCTTATGACAATGGCTCCGGTAATAAGTTCCAGCCACGGAACGCCGAGAAGGACTCTCCATGCCGCCAGTACCATAGCCGATACCACGGTGAATTCCATGGGAATCAATTTCCAGCGCAAATCCATGACGGCGATGACGACGAGGCAAAAAGACAGCGCGATTTCAAATCCTATGACACCCCATTGATATGGGGATGCAACGGGAACATGCCGTAAAAAAGCGATGAGGGCGAATACGGCCATGAGTACCTCTACGGCCGGATAGTGCCAATGAATACTCCGGGAACAATATGCGCATTTGCCGCGAAGATAGCACCACGAAATCACCGGAAGCAAATGAAGAGCTTTCAGCGGTTTTTTGCAGGACACGCAGTGCGAACGCCCGCCCACGGATTCGCCCGTTTTCAAGCGGACGATGAGCATATTCGCAAAAGACCCGAGTGATGCGCCCAGGAGAATAAGGAAGATCGCGCTCAAAAATAACATGAAAGAATGTGGCTAGTTCCGTGCGGCATGCGGCATGCGGGATGAGGAAAGTGCATAGGACGTGGTGCGTAGGGCGTAGGGGGAAAGAGTACGTAGTTGCGTAGGACGTGGTTGCGTAGGGGGAGCACAATCTTCCCCGAAACCCGTTCCCTTTGCCCTT
>JAANMY010000633.1_pt1 | contig 48421 bp, 49 predicted proteins | sample 7279691 | NCBI WGS metagenome assembly JAANMY01 (sample SAMN14094543, study PRJNA606508) | bioreactor metagenome | isolation source: A lab-scale SPAN reactor treating ammonium-rich wastewater day 388 | place: Ireland: Galway | collected 2018-02-07 | reverse complement strand
TGTGCAAGAGATTTTGCAACGTTGTTTCCGTCTCCAATAAAAACTATCTTTATATTCTCCAGTGTCTTGAATTTTTCCAGAATCGTATATACATCAGTGAGCGCCTGGCATGGATGGTAAAGATCCGTTAAGGCATTTATGACGGGAATAGTTGCGTATTTTGCTAATTCCAGCACCGTGTCATGTCCAAATGTGCGGATCGCTATCCCGTTTAAATAACGTGACAACACTTTTGCTACATCTTTAATTGCCTCTCTTTTGCCAAGATTAATTTCAGTTTGTGTTTGATAGATGGCATAACCGCCCAATTGAACAATTGCCACTTCCAGGGACACCCGTGTGCGCATGGAACTTTTCTCAAAGATTAGGCCGAGAATTCTTCCGCTCAGGCATTTTTCTTCAACTCCCTTTATGTGCAGGTCTTTCAACTCTTTAGTAACCTGAAAAATCTCTTCTATCTCAGGTCGCGACAGGTCGGCAATAGAAATTAAATCTTTGTTTTTCATAAAATATTTTGACACATTAATAGTTTGAGAGGACTGATTTTAAAATACCCAACCCCTCATCGATGTGTTCTTTTTTTACGTTAAGAGGGGGCATAAACCGGATAACCGTGTCATGGGTACAGTTTAGAAACAGACCCGCCTGAATACACTCTTTAATGATAGTACTTCCGTTTATAGCAAGTTCAATTCCTATCATGAGACCTACACCGCGTATTTCTTTAATAATATTGCATTGTGTTTTTAGCAAGCGCAATTGTTCCATGGCGTACTCCCCCATCTCTTTTGTATTATCCAGCAGGTTTTCTTTCTCAATGGTTTCAAACACAGCGACTCCTGCTGCACATGCGAGGGGGTTTCCTCCAAAGGTGGAAGCATGGCTACCCGGAACGAGGTCTTTGGCTACTTCTTTTTTTGCCGTCATAGCCCCGATTGCGACTCCGCCGCCCAGCGCCTTTGCCAATGTCATAATGTCCGGCTCAATGCCATAATGTTGATAAGCAAAGTATTTGCCCGTTCTTCCCATTCCGCATTGTACTTCATCGAGGATTAACAGCTTAGGGTCCAGAATAAGCGCCCGGGCCAACGCGACGCGCTGCAGCTGGCCGCCGGAGAACATATGCGGATAATATTCACTGTGCTCGTTTAATAGCCCCAGTTGCTTAAGCGTTTGCTGAATTTTTTGTTTGCGGGCGTCTGCGTCCATCTCAGTGCTAAAGCGCAGCACATCATCCAGCATCTGGCCAATCTTCTGCTGCGGGTTGAGCGATTTCGCCGCATCCTGGAAGATAAACCTTACCTGATGGTTGTACTGCCGGTAATGTCCCAGCTGTACTTCGGTGTCATCCAATAAGATGCGACCTTGATCCGGCTTTTCGATGCCCACTAACAGCTTGGCCAGGGTACTTTTACCCGAACCTGTTTCGCCCACCACCGCCAGTGTTTTGCCCTGTTGTAAGCTAAAACTGATGTTATCCAGTGCCTGCACCGTGCGATAACGGAACAAGCCGCTTTGCTTGCGGTAACTCTTGCACAGCTGCTGTACATCTAACAGGGTACTCATGGCTCTTTTGCTCCGGTGAGCGGAAAATGGCAACTGTAAAAATGGTTTTGCAGCCGCTCCAACGTCGGGGTTTTTACGCATTCTTTGCGTGCATTGGGGCAGCGCGGCCCCAATCGGCAGCCTATAGGTAAGTGTTGTAACACGGGTATGCTGCCGGGTAGCGCATACAGCGGTGTTTTCGGTTGCAGGTTTGGTTGAAACTCCGGCACGCTTTTAATCAGGGCATGGGTGTAAGGGTGATAGGGCTGTTTCAAGAGCGCAGCCGTCTCTCCGGCTTCTACCAATTGGCCGCAATACAGTACGCTTAAGCTTTGGGTATAACGGGCTATGCTTTCCAGCTCGTGGCTAATTAACAGCACCGACATGCCTTTTAGCTGATTAAAACTGGCCAGTAAACGAAACAGTTGCGCCTGCGTAGTGCTCTCAAGCGCCGTAGTAGGCTCATCGGCAATTAGTAATTTAGGGTTTTTCGCAATTGCCATGGCGATCATAATTTTCTGGCAAACCCCTTCAGATAATTGAAACGGGTAGCTTTGCAATACACTTTGATGGTCACGAATGCCCACTTTGTGCAGCAAACCGATAGCCTTACGCCGGCGCAGGTAACCACGTTTCCACCAGGGGCCTTCCAGCAGGTGGTCGGGTATGGCTTCTTCCAGTTGCTCCAGAATATGGGCGGTCGGATCCAGGCTGCGGCTGGGTTCCTGATAAATCATGGCGATATCACGGCCGATAATTTTTCGCTGTTGTTCATAGGGTAAAGTCAGCATATCCTGACCGCGCCAATTAAAGCGGTCGGCGCTGATTTGCCAGCGCTTATTTAACACACCGACAATAGCCTTGGCCACCAGACTTTTGCCTGAACCCGACTCGCCCACCAAGCCACGGGTTTCCCCTTCGCGCAGGCTAAGGTTCACTCTGTCTACTGCCCGCACCAGACCATCTGCGGTATTAAGCTCTATGGTCAGGTTTTTAATATCCAGTAATAACATTAATTTTCCCGCCGCTTTTTCGCTGCTGTGCGTAAGCCATCGCCTACCAGATTCACCGATAATACCGCTAAGAAAATCAGTAAGCCCGGTACAGCAACACCGGCTGGTGCTATGTATATCAGATCCAATGAATCGGCGATAATGGCGCCCCATTCTGCGCTGGGCGCCTGAGCACCGAGCCCAAGAAAGCCTAATGCGGCTATGTCTAAAATAGCCGTAGACAGTGCCATCGTTGCCATTAAGGTAAGCTTTTCCCAGATGTTGGGTATGATAATGCGGCTGAAGATTTGCCAGTTATTGGCACCATCCAGCCGGTAAGCGATAACGTAATCCTGGTTTAATTGCTCGGCAATGGCGTTGCGAATGCCATGCACAAACTGGGGTAATAAAGCCAGCATAATAGCCCAGGTAGTATTTAACAGGCCTGGGCCCAAAATGGCAACAATGATAATGGCCAGCAGCAAAGACGGTATGGTTAAGGCTAAATCGAGGATATGGTTAAACACACTGGATTTTACCCCCCGGCTCATACCCGCCAGGGTGCCCAGCAATAATCCCATTAACAGCGCCCCTATTACTGTAATTACTGCGATGCCAAAAGTGTAGCGGGCACCCACCAGAATGCGGGAAAACAGGTCACGGCCCAGATCATCAGTACCCAGTGGATATTGCACTAAACCCAGCTCAGACCACGAAGGGGGCAGCAGCAACAAGGCATCATTTTGCCAGTAAGGGCCGTGCGGGGTGATCAGCGGGGCCAGTACGGCCAAAACAAAAAATGCACTAAACAGAATAAGGCCTGCCACAGCACTGTGCTGGCGGGTAAATTCACGCCAAAGCTGTGATAGTGGCGAGCGGGCCAGTTGCTCATCAGGAAGCAGGCGAAAGCGTGGCATCTTAACGTTTCCTCGCCAGCGGGTTAAATAAGGTGTGCAAAATTTCTGTCAGCATATTTACCGTAATGACCAGAGTAGACATCACCAACAGGCCGGCCTGGATAGCTGGATAGTTGCGTTGATAAATACTGTCAATCAGCCAGCGGCCGATACCCGGCCAGGAGAAAATGACTTCGGTGATCATCGCCAGTGTAATCAGGGTACTAAATTGTAAACCAATTTGGCGGATCACCGGCAGTAGCGCATTACGCAGGCCATGTCGATACAATACCTGCGCCCGGTTTAGGCCCTTGGCTCGTGCTGTTTTAATGTAGCTTTGCTCCCACACTTCCAGCATCGAGTCACGGGTAAAACGTATCATTACCGTAGTAGGAAAGGTTGCCAGCACGAGCGTTGGTAGTAACAAATGCCGTAGCGCATTATATAGCGCAGCGTGTTGGTGTGGGCTGTCGGCCAGTAAGATGTCCAGCAGCATAAAGCCCGTTACCTGATTAATCTCGTATAACACGCCAATGCGGCCAGCAGTGGGCAGCAAACCCAGCCCCAGCGACAGTACCATAATTAGCAATAACGCCCACCAGAACACCGGGATCGAATAGCCGGCTACCGCCAGTGCTGAAATGGCTTTGCTAAGCAGGCCATCGGGCTTGATGGCCGCAGCAATACCCAGTGGAATACCGATGACAAAAGAGATAAATAGCGCGTAGGCCGCCAGTTCAATGGTTGCCGGCAGTAGGGGGAGCATTTCTTTTAATAAAGGTTGCTGGCTGGCAAAAGACAGGCCCCAGTCACCGCTGAAAATCCGCCCCAGATAAGCCAGATATTGGCTCAGATAGCCTTGCTCCAGTCGGTAACGCTCTATTAGCCCTTGCACGTCAGCTGCGGGTGCGTGGCGTAGCCCACTGAAATTTTGCCAGGCTTCGCCCGGAAATAAATAAGCCAAACTAAAGGCGAGGATGCTAAGCGCAATAAACACAAAGCCAAGTAAAAATAAGCGCCGCAATAAGTACAGGATCATGGTGCTTCCTTGGTGGCGCCAGCCAGCGCAATACCGCCGTAGGGGTTTATCTCTACACCGGTAATTTTGCTATTAAGTGCTTGAAAGCGTTGCGAGTGCGCTATGGGAACCAGTGGCATTTGCTCACTCAGATATTGTTGTGCGGCCATATAAAAACTGCGGCGCTGCTTTTGGTCGGCAGTCAACAGTGCCTGGCCTATTAAGCGGTCGAAGGTTTCATCGCACCAGTTGGCTCTGTTGGTGCCGGTTTGCGCTGCACTGCAGCTAAGCAGCGGCCGGAAAAAGTTATCCGGATCAGCGTTATCGGCCGACCAGCCAATTAATACCGAGTCATGCTCATTGGCGCCCAATTTACGGCGGAAGCTATTCCATTCATAAGACACTATGCTGGCTCTGATGCCAATTTGGGCCAGGTCTGCTTGCATCAGCTCGGCCATTTTCAGTGCATTCGGGTTGTATAAGCGTTGTACCGGCATCGCCCAGATGTCCATGCTAAAGCCATTGGCAAAACCGGCCTCTGTTAGCAGTGCTCTGGCCCGCTTCGGGTCAAACCCTGTAATAGCCAGATCATCATTATAGGCCCAGGAGGTGGGTGGCAGCACCGAGTTGGCTGCTGTAGCATGGCCAAAATACACCGCCTGCAAAATGGCCTCGCGGTTTATCGCCAAAGCCAGCGCCTGACGTACTTTTACATTATCAAAGGGTGGTTTGGCGGTGTTAAATGCCCAAAAGCCCACATTCATGCTGGTACTTTCCTGTACATCGACATCTGGCCGCTTACTAATAAGGCCAAGCTCGGCCACCCGCGGAAAGGCGACCACATCGCATTCATGGGTAAATAATTTGGCCATGCGTCTGGCGTTATTCGGCACAATATCAAATACCAGTTGCTCGGGTTTTGCCAGCTCACGCCAGTATTGACGGTGGCGATAATACCGGATCAGTACATCTTTTTGATATTCCTTAAACCGAAACGGCCCTGTGCCAACAGGTTTGCTGTCAATCAACTCCGGCGTACCCGCTGCCAGTAACTGGGCGCCATATTCAGCTGATAAAATGGCAGCAAAATCAGTCGCTAAGTTAGATAAGAATGAACTGTCCGGCCGGTTCAGGGTAAAACGTACCTGATGGTCATTCAGCGCCGTAACGTTGTTAACCAGTGTGGCCCAGTCAACACTTTGGAAAAACGGATAATTACCACCGCCTTGTCGATGAAACGGATGCTCATCCAGCATGATGCGGTTAAAGGTAAACACGACATCGTCGGCATTAAAAGGCCGGCTGGGGCTAAAATACTCGGTGCGGTGAAACTGTACCTTGGGGCGCAGGGTAAACAGATATTCGCGCCCATCACTGCTTACCTGCCAACTCAACGCCAGGCCAGGTAACAACTCGCCGCTGCCAGGGGCAATATCCAGTAAGCGGTCATACAACTGCTGACTAATCGCATCGATGGTGGTGCCCGAGGTAACCAGCTGTGGGTTAAACGACTCGGGCGAGCCTTCAGAGCAGTACACCAGGCCGCTGCGTAGCGTATCGGGTAGCGGCGGCTGACAGGCGCTTAGTATCAGGCCTGCTGCCATTACAGCTAAACGACGGACCCGTTCAGATGCTTTGGTATTGCGCATCATGCTTGCTGACTTTCCAGTAACTGATATTTTTTCATATAACCACGCAGTTGATGGTAGGTCAGGTTAAGTAGCTCAGCTGTTTTTTTCTGATTAAACTGACTGGCCGCCAGCGCCTGTTTTATCAAGCTTACTTCAAAATCCTGTGACAGGGTTTTAAAATCCTGCACCTGACTAAAATCAAATTTATCGGCCGTTGGCATTATTAGCGCATTATTTGGCGCCGTTACCGGGTTTGCCGGCTCAGCCGCTGCAATGGGTTGCATGGCCTGACGCGCTGCTTTAATGCGACGCTTTGGCCGGTACGGTGACTCAAAGGGGTCTAACTGAATATGATGCACCGGTACATAGGCATTATTGGTGCGGTAAACGCTGCGTTCGACCACATTTTTCAGCTCGCGCACGTTACCGGGCCAATCATATTCCAGCAGGGTGCGCTTGGCTTTCTCGCTAAAGCCACTGAATAGCTCCAGGCCAAGTTCGCGCGCCATATTAATGGCAAAGTGTTCGGCTAGCACCAGGATATCTTCGCGTCGTTCACGCATCGGCGGCAGGGTGATAACATCAAATGCCAGCCGATCGAGTAAGTCTGCCCGAAACTCGCCGTGCTCGGCCAGCGTGGGTAAGTCTTCGTTGGTGGCGCAAATCAGCCGGACATCAGTTTTTATTGCCCGGCTGCCGCCTACCCGCTCAAACTCGCCATATTCGATAACCCGTAACAGTTTTTCCTGCACCAGTACCGGCGTATTGGCCAACTCGTCCAAAAACAGCGTGCCGCCGTGGGCGCGCTCGAAACGCCCCTCGTGGCGTTTACTGGCACCGGTAAAAGCGCCAGCTTCATGGCCGAATAACTCACTTTCCAGCAGGTTTTCATTTAATGAGGCGCAGTTAAGCGTTAAATACTGTTGGTCCCAGCGCTGTGACAAGAAGTGCAGGCGGGCGGCAATCAGCTCTTTACCGGTACCGCGCTCACCAATAATTAACACCGGTTTGTCCAGTGGCGCAATTTGTGACACCTGATCCAGCACATTCAGAAAGCTGTTAGACTGGCCCACCAGATTATCTTGTTGGAATTTTCGGTTCATGGCGTGCTATTAGTTGGTTAAATTGGCTAATTAGTAGTGTATTTCATAATGCCGGGTAGCAGAAGCTTTTAGGAAAAATAAATAAAAGCCGTTATTAATCATTGCCTTACTATGGTTGGAAAAGTTGGCAAGAAAACTGAATAAGCTAGCCTGTACTAATACAGTCATTCATAGAGGTAAATATTATGGGTATTTTTTCACGCTTCTCAGACATAGTGAACTCAAATATCAACGCTTTGTTAGATAAAGCCGAAGATCCGGAAAAAATGGTGCGCCTGATCATTCAGGAAATGGAAGACACCCTGGTCGAGGTGCGTTCGTCCTCTGCTAAAACTATCGCCGAGAAAAAAGACTTACAACGTGTCGTCACCCGTTTGCAGGAAGAAGTGGCTGACTGGCAAGCTAAAGCCGAGCTGGCGCTGAGTAAAGAGCGAGACGACTTAGCCCGTGCGGCCCTGATTGAACGGCAAAAAGCGGCCGACCAGGCTGAGACAGTCGCGGCAGATATTGCCAACCTGGACGAGCACATCAGCAAGTTACAGGACGAAGTGGCACAGTTGCAGGAAAAGCTGGCTGATGCCAAAGCCCGGCAAAAGTCGATGCTGATGCGCCAGCAAACGGTAGCCTCGCGTCTGGAAGTGAAAAAGACGCTGGACAGTAACCGTATTAATGATGCGATGTATAAGTTTGAACGTTACGAGCAAAAAATTGATACTTTAGAAGCTCAGGTAGAAGCCTATGATTTAGGTAAGAAAACCCTGAAGGACGAGTTTGCCGAGCTGGCAGCACAGGACAAAATTGATAATGAACTGGCGGCATTAAAGGCTAAAGTTAATCAAAAAGGTAAAGACGCCTGATCCTCAGGCGTTTAGGAGCAGACATGGATATTACTGAGGTCATTGGCATCCCGTTTATTTTGTTCATGATTTTTGTGGCGCCAATCTGGGTCATTATGCATTACCGCAGCAAAAATAAAATGGGACAGGGCTTGTCGGATCAGGAGCTGACACAGCTAAATGATTTGGCACAGCGGGCCGAGAAAATGGCAGATCGCATTAAAACGCTGGAAGCGATTTTAGATGCAGAAAGCCCCAAATGGAGATCGCAGCATGACTAAGCCAAAACGTGAGTTGCTGCGCGATGACGCCAACGGCAAAATCGCCGGTGTTTGTGCCGGCATCGCCGACTACTTTGGCTGGGAGCTGTGGCTGGTACGCATTGTAACGGTATCAGCGTTTTTCCTTGGCGCTGGTGGCTTGGTGCTGGTGTTGTATATCGCCGCCTGGGTGGTGCTGGAGAAAAAATCCAAAGCGGCGCTAAAAGCTAATACTATCGACAGCAGCCCGTTACCTGCTGAAAAACCGGTAGAAGTAAAAACCCGTCTCTGGCAGCGCGGTGAAGCGCCAAAAGAGGCTTTGCAACATATTAATAGCCAGTTTAACCATTTGGAGCTGCGGCTACGCGATATGGAGCGTCATGTCACCTCAGCCCGGTTTCAGTTAAACCGCGAGTTTAATAACCTTTAAACAGGAAACACTATTGCCGGTGTCATTTCTCAGTCAACTACAACATCAGGGGCGCGAGCTGACCGTCCGGGCCCTTGATCGTCACCTTCGCCTTGGCGTAACCGGCCTTAGCGGTGCCGGCAAAACGGCCTTTATTACTTCCCTGGTGCATCAGCTGACACAGGGCGATAACAGTGAAAACCTGCCGTTTTTTGCCGTCGTGCAACAGCAACGCTTTTTAGGTGCGCGTTTAAGCCCGCAACCGCTTAGCGTGCCGCGCTTTGCGCTGGAGCAAAATCTCAGTTATCTGCAGCAAGAGCCGCCACAGTGGCCGCCTTCCACTGTGGGCTTTAGCCAACTAAACCTTAACCTGCGCTATAAAGCGGCTGAAGGGCTGCGCGCCAGGTTACAACATTGCAGTGAGCTGGCGCTGGAGGTAATTGACTACCCGGGTGAATGGCTGCTCGATTTACCACTGTTAGAGCTAAGTTATGCCAAGTGGTGTGAATTCAGCTGGCAGTTATTTGCCCGGCCGCACCGTAAAGCGACGGCAGAGCCGTTTAAACAGGCGCTGCTATCTGCTGATTTAAGCCTAAACACACCCGGTCAGCTGCAGCAATTAACCGATGCCTATAAAGCCTTACTGCAACAGTTTCATCAGATCCCGGGTGCTTATTTAAACCAGCCCGGTAGGGTACTGGTACCCGGCGAGCTGGCTGGGGCACCCATGCTACAATTGTTTCCGCTGCTGCCAGAGCAACTAGACGCTGCACCAGCGCTGGCAAAACAACTGGAACAGCATTATCAAAGCTATTGCCAGCATGTGATAAAGCCCTTTTATCAGCGGTATTTTGCCCGGCTCGACCGCCAGGTTATTTTAGTGGATTGCCTGGCGGCGCTTAATGCCGGTGCTGATGCGGTAGCGGAGCTAGGCCAGGCCCTGAAACTTATTCTGCAAAGCTTTCAGTATGGGCCTGGCGGGCTGCTAGGCCGCTTGTTTAAACCGCGCATTGATAAAGTGTTGTTTGCCGCCAGTAAAGCCGACCATGTTACCCCGGAACAGCACAAAGCACTGACACTGCTGCTGCAGCAATTGTTGCAACAACCACTGAAGCACAGTCAGTATCAGGCTGCGACTTCAGAGGCAATGTCTATTGCAGCCATTCGCGCCAGCAACAGCGGTTATGTGCAGGTCGATGGCCTGGCACAGCCGTGTTTAAGCGGCACTACTATGACAGGTAAAGCGGTGACCTATTTTCCCGGTGAAGTGCCCGCAGCACAGCCGGATGCAAAGCTGTTTGCGCGGCATAAATTTGAATTTGTTGATCTTAGACCGCAGCCCTGGCGTGACAATACCGCCTTGCCCCATATTCGCATGGATCATGTGCTGCAATTTTTGCTCGGAGATAAACTCAGATGAGCCCGTTAAAACAAGCACGTTTTTTTGCTGATAAAACGCTGGCCGAGCCTGCGCCGCTGCAAGGGCCCATCGCCTTAGACGGTGAGCAGATGCAGCCTGACAGCGTCAGTGCTGAGGTGCCGACAAAGACCAAAACGAATTGGTGGTGGCGGCTGGCAGGTGGCACCTTAACCGGCCTGCTATTGTTATCAGGCTGGCAGTGGTGGCAGTGGCTGGCGCAAAGCTGGCAACAGCATTGGCTGTACGGTATGGCAGTGAGCCTTATTTCTGTGGCGCTGCTTATTCTACTGGTGGGTCTGGGCTGGCGCGAGCTGATGCTGTGGCGGCGTTTGGCTCGCAACCGCCGCTGGCAACACAGCGCTGAGCGTATCGCTAACAGTGTGCAATATGGCGAGGCCGCAGCCTTGTGTCAGGCGATAGCGCAGAGCCTGACACCCAGCGCTGAACTTGATGCCGCATTACAGCAATGGCGCAGCACGGTAAAAGCCGAGCACAGTGACGAAGAGCAATTACAACTGTTTGAGCAACTGGTGTTAAGCCCGCTGGATAAGCAGGCGCAGCAGCTTATTTACCGTGCGGCGACCGATACCAGCATGGCCGTAGCGGTAAGCCCCTTTGCGCTGGCCGACATGTTGTTGGTACTGTGGCGCAGCAGCCGCTTGTTGCGTGAACTAGCGCAGCTGTATGGCGGCAGTATTGGTCAGTTGCGCAGCCTGGTGCTACTGAAGCAGCTGTTTAGCGCGTTATTGTGGGCCGGTGGCTCTGAGCTGGCGCTGGATATGGCCTCTGACGTGCTCAGCAGTGAGCTGACAGCGAAAATTTCTGCCCGCGCCGGCCAGGGTATTATCGCCGGTCTGCTGGTAGCGCGGCTGGGTAACCTGGCCCAGCAGCGGCTTAGACCACTGCCGGCCAGCCAGACCGCCAAAGTCAGCCTTAGCGCGCTGAGTAAAGCGCTGCTGCAGCGCTTTAAAGCCGTAGTGCAAACTAAAGCTGACAGCAAAACACAAGGCTAAGCGGATACCGCCAGACTGCAAGATGTCTGGCGTGCTTCCATTAACGGCAGATTCTGCTATTTGTTACTGCGACTATCACTCTCAGTAGCAGTATTTCTATGCACGACAACACACTACACAATAAAAATAACCACGCCGAAACACTGTGCATTCATGCCGGAAAAGAGAAAAACCAGCATGGCACTTTATCCACACCGCTTTATCAAAGCTCTACCTTTGTGTTTGATAATGCCGAGCAGGGCGCTGCCCGTTTCGCCGGCGAAGCCGAGGGCTATATTTATACCCGCTTAGGCAACCCGACAACGCGCGAGCTGGAGCTTAAAATTGCTGCGCTGGAAGGCATGGCCGATGCCGCTGCCACCGCTACCGGTATGGGGGCGGTCGCTGCCAGTACCATGGCATTTTTACAGCAGGGCGATCATTTACTGGCCAGTAAGGCTATTTATGGTTGCAGCTTTGCGCTGTTTAACCATATGTTTGCCCGCTATGGTATTGAAGTCAGCTTTGTTGATATGACAGATCATGCGGCGGTAGAGCAGGCCATTAAGCCTAATACCAAAATGCTGTTTGCTGAAACGCCGATAAATCCCAATATGGTGGTGCTGGATTTGGCTTTTTTAGCCGATGTTTGCCGCCGGCACCAACTTATTTCGGTGATCGATAACACCTTTATGACGCCGCTGCTGCAAAAGCCGGCTGACTATGGCATTGATATTATTATTCACAGTGCCACTAAGTACCTCAATGGTCATGGTGATGTGGTAGCCGGTCTTATCGTCTCAGACAGTGAAACGATAAAAACCATTAAGCTGACCACCCTTAAAGACATGGGCGCCACCATCAGCCCGCACGATGCCTGGCTGATTATCCGCGGTTTAAAAACGCTGGCGGTACGGCTAGAGCGCCACTGCAATAACGCGCAAAAAGTGGCTGAGTTTTTAGCATCACACCCGGCGGTGCGTGAAGTTTACTATCCGGGCTTACCCAGCCATCCGGGCTATAAGTTTATCGGCAGCCAAATGAAAGCCGCCGGCGGTGTACTGGCGTTTGAGCTTAATGCCAGCCTGGACGACAGCCGCTATTTTATTAACCAGTGCCAGTTGCTAAGCCTGGCCGTTAGCCTGGGCGATGCCGAATCGCTTATTCAGCATCCGGCTTCCATGACGCACAGCCCTTATACTGCCGAAGAGCGGCAAATGGCAGGGATCAGCGATGGCTTAATCCGTGTATCGGTTGGGCTGGAGCATGTTGATGATATTATTGCCGACCTGGCGCAGGCGCTGAGTAAGATGCAGCAGTTGCAGCGTTGAGCGTTTTATTTGTAAGCCATTCTTTACGCTTTTAGCGTTAACTTTAGCCGGCAACGAGATTAACTCTTGCCGTGCTATCGCTTAGTATCCGCACTAACTAATTATCTGCCCAATAGCAAAGCAATAATATCAACGCAGATAAGCGGGATACCCCGTATAACAGCATTAAGCAACAGGTTGTCTATGAGTAAGTCGAGTAAGTATGTTTCCCGTCAGTCTGATGAAAACGGCGTTATTGCCTGGTCAGATGAAGAGAATCAAATTTGGCATGAGCTGATCACTCGTCAGCTTGGTGTTATTAAAGGTAAAGCCTGCGATGAGTATATGGCCGGGCTGGACAAACTGCAGCTGCCAACTGACCGCATTCCGCAACTGGAAGAAGTGAGTAAAGTATTGCGCGCAACTACCGGCTGGGAATGTGCCGAGGTGCCGGCGCTGATTAGCTTTGATAAGTTTTTTGAACTGTTGGCCAACAAACGTTTTCCAGTGGCGACCTTTATCCGTTCGCGCGAAGAATTTGATTATCTGCAAGAGCCAGACATTTTCCACGAGATTTTTGGCCATTGCGCCATGCTGACCAACCCGGCCTTTGCCGAGTTTACCCATATCTACGGCAAACTGGGTCTGGCCGCTAGCAAGCAGGATAGGGTATACCTGGCCCGGTTGTACTGGTTTACCATCGAGTTTGGTTTATTAAGCACGCCCGATGGCCTGCGCATTTATGGTGGTGGTATTTTATCTTCACCCGGTGAGACCAAGTATGCGCTGGAGTCAACCGTGCCGGAGCGTAAGCCGTTTGATGCGCTTGATGTGCTCAGAACACCATACCGCATTGATATTATGCAGCCGATTTATTTTATGATTGAGCGTATCGACCAGCTGTTTGATATTGCCCAGCTGGATTTGATGGCGCTGGTTGAGCAGGCCAAAGCACTGGGGCTACATGCGCCTAAATTTCCGCCAAAAGAAAAACAAGCAAGTTAGGATAAAGTGATGTCTGAATTAAAAGCGATGCAATGTGAAGCCTGCCGTGCTGATGCGCCTAAAGTGTCTGACGCCGAATTACCGGAGTTAATGCGCCAGATCCCGGACTGGACGCCAGTAGTACGTGATGGCATTTTGCAGCTGGAGCGTGAGTTTAAATTTAAAAACTTCAAGCTGGCCTGGGCCTTTCATCATAAAGTGGCTGAGCTGGCTGAAGCTGAAGGCCACCACCCGGCACTGTTGCTGGAGTGGGGCAAGCTCACCGTAACCTGGTGGTCGCACTCGATTAAAGGCCTGCATAAGAACGACTTTATTTGTGCCGCCAAAACCGATGCTTTGCTATCGGCCTAAATCTTCGCCCACCAACTAAGTTAGCAGCGTGGCGTTAACGCGCCGCGCTGTTGCGTTAATCTCTCACCGCTGTTCCCGTTATCTGCCGCATCGGCATTGTCAACTGTCTTTTTGTTCACATTTCTTTACAAAAGCACTGGTCTCTTGTTCGCGTTATACCGTATTATGCTGCTCATTCGATAGTCGTGAGGCACTTTGCGGTATGCGGTTAGAAATTCAATGTCAGAACCGGCTTGGGCTGGCGCAAGAAGTTTTAAATGTCCTGGTAAGTTATCAGCTGGACCTGCGTGGTATTGAGGTTGACCCCAGCTTAAGCCGGATGTACGTCTCTTTTCCCACCGTTAACTTTGAAAAGTTTCAGGAGCTGATGGCAAAAATCCGCCGTATTGCCGGGGTAGAGGATGTAAAAACTACTGCCTTTATGCCGTCAGAGCGCGAGCACAATGAGCTGTCGACCTTATTAAAAACCCTGCCGGATGGCCTTATCGCGGTAGACAGCAAAGCCAATGTTACTGTCATCAATGATGCGGCGCTGGAAGTGTTAGCCGTTAGTCAGGATGCGATTGCCGGCCAATCACTGCAAGGCATGGTAAAAGGCTTTAACTTTCAGCGCTGGCTGGAAGGCGATGAAGTGCTGGCGCAAACCCGCCGGCTGGAAATTCACGGCAAACGTTTTGTTGCCGACATTTTGCCGGTCATGGTGCCAGATGAAAGTGGCCATGAAATTCTGGCCGGTGCGGTAATTAACTTAAAATCGGAAAGCCGGCTGGGCCAACATATGGTGGCGTTTAAAAAAGGCGATCAGGAAAGTTTTAATACCCTGCAGGCACACAGTAACCTTATGCGTAAGGTGGTACGTGAAGCCAAGAAAATGTCGCAGCTCGATGCGCCTATTTTAATTATGGGCGAAACCGGCACCGGCAAAGAGCTGCTGGCGCGCGCCTGTCATGCTGCCAGTAGCCGCAGTGGTAAACCGTTTTTAGCACTTAATTGTGCGTCACTGCCGGACAACGTTGCTGAGTCTGAGCTGTTTGGCTACGGTGCTAATGCCTTTCCTGGTACCACTGAGGGCAAAAAAGGTATTTTTGAGCAGGCCAATGGCGGCACGGTATTTTTAGATGAAGTGGGTGAAATGTCGCACCAGCTGCAAACTAAGTTGATCCGCTTTTTGCAGGATGGCAGTTTCCGCCGGGTAGCGGATGAAAACGAAGTTAAAGTGGATGTGCGCGTTATTTGTACCACGCAAAAAGACTTACCGGGCATGGTACAGGAAGGCAAATTCCGCGAAGATTTGTTCTATCGCTTAAACGTACTGACACTGGCGTTGCCGGCGCTTAGAGAGCGTAAACAAGATATCGTGCCGCTGGCTGAATTTTTTATTGCCCGCTTTGCCGCCCGTTTAGGTCGTAAGGCACCGAAACTCACCGACAGCTGTGCGACCTTTTTACAAAATTACCCCTGGCCGGGTAATGTGCGCCAGTTAGAGAACGCCTTGTACCGCGCTATCACGCTTTTGGAAGGCTTTGAGCTGGATAAAGAGCACTTACAACTACCCAGCTACAACAATGACTTTGGCTATTTAGAGCAAGACTTTGACGGTACCCTGGACGAAGCCGTAAAACGCTTTGAAGCCAACCTGTTACGTAAGCTGTTTCCGGCTTATCCCAGCTCGCGCCAGCTGGCGAAAAAGCTGGGGTTAAGCCACACTGCGGTAGCGAATAAACTGCGTGATTACGGCATAAACCGTAAGAGCGTAAAAATATAATTACGCTTTGTCTGTAAAGTAATACAAATGCAGGGCCGCCAATGCCAGTTGGCGGCCCTTTTTTACCCCTTTATGGGTACTTTGCGCGTTTCGTAGCGCCAGCTTTACAAAACCACCGTTTGACCCTGTGTTAAGTGTCGACTGTTGGCCTCTTCCTTTTTTTTACTGCTAGCGCATTATTAGCGCCATCTAAGACGTAGCAGGGAATACACCAATGATTGATAACATTAACCCACTGGGCACCGACGGTTTTGAGTTTGTTGAATACACAGCGGCCGATGCAGAAGGCATTCAGAAGTTAAAAGACTTATTTTACTCGCTCGGCTTTACCGAAGTGGCTAAACACCGCTCTAAACAGGCCTGGTTGTACAAGCAGGGCGATATCAATTTTATCGTTAATGCTGAGCCTAACTCACAGGCGGAAGAATTCGCCCGCGCCCATGGCCCCAGTGTATGTGCTATGGCATTTCGGGTAAAAGATGCTGCTCATGCACTTAAGCATGCGGTAGCCAACGGTGCCAAGGAATACAAAAACCAAATTGGCCCAATGGAGCTGAACATTCCTGCGGTGTACGGTATTGGCAGCAGTCTGCTGTACTTTGTTGACCGTTATGGCGCTAGCTCAGTGTATGACATCGACTTTAAGTATTATGACAACTGGCAAGTTGAGATGGCCAAGCACGGCGTTGGCCTGGAAGTGCTGGACCATTTAACCCATAACGTGATGCGCGGCAATATGAACGTGTGGGCCGGCTTTTATGAGAACATCGGTAACTTCCGTGAAATCCGCTACTTTGATATCGAAGGTAAGTTAACCGGTCTGGTATCAAAAGCCATGACAGCACCGTGCGGTAAAATCCGTATTCCGATTAACGAGTCCTCTGATGACAAGTCCCAGATTGAAGAGTTTATCCGCGAATACAAAGGCGAAGGTATTCAGCATATTGCTTTAACTACCGACAACATCTATGACACCGTGCGCACTCTGCGTGGCCGTGGCATGGAGTTTATGCCAACGCCGGACACTTACTACAACAAGGTAAACGAGCGGGTAGAAGGTCATAGCGAAGATTTAGATCAGCTGCGCGAGCTACGCATTCTGATTGACGGCGCACCGATGAAAGACGGCATTTTGCTGCAAATCTTCACTAAAACTGTTATTGGCCCGGTGTTCTTTGAAATTATCCAGCGTAAAGGCAATGAAGGCTTTGGCGAGGGTAACTTTAAAGCGCTGTTTGAATCGATTGAAGAAGACCAAATTCAGCGCGGAGTGCTAAGCAATGCGTAAATGGGCATCGTTTCCGTTAAAGGAAGGGGATGTATCACGTCAGGCGCATGCTGATTTTCCTGAGCAGGCGATTTACGAGCGCGAAACCGGCCGCAGCGGCTTTTTTGGTCCGGCGACGCACTTTCATCACCGCCATGCGCCGACCGGCTGGACTGACTGGCAGGGGCCGCTAAGGCCGCACTTGTTTAACTTTAACGAGATTGGCAAAGACAATGCTAACTCGCCCTGGGCAGTGCCAAATTTACTGTTTAATGCGCATTGTAAAATGCGCACCTGGCGCTTAAACGAGCCTATGAGCAAGCTGGTACGTAACGCTGATGGTGATGAGCTGCTGTTTATCCACGAAGGCAGCGCCGAGCTTTACTGTGACTATGGCCATATGACAGTGCGCGACGGTGATTATATTGTGATCCCGCGCTCCACCATGTGGCGCTTAGAGCCAAAAGAGCCGATGTTTATCCTGCTGATTGAGGCCACTAATGACAGCTATCAGCTGCCGGAAAAAGGCCTGGTAGGTAACCATGCGATTTTTGATGCTGCGATGCTGGACACGCCAAAAATTAACGATGCCTTTAAAGCCCAATACAGCGAAGACAGCTGGCAGGTTGAGGTAAAACGCCACGGCCAGGTGTCAGTGATTACTTACCCCTACAACCCGCTGGATGCTATTGGCTGGCACGGCGATTTAGCCGTGATGCGTATTAACTGGCGTGATATCCGCCCGCTGATGAGCCATCGCTATCATCTGCCGCCCTCGGCGCACACTACCTTTGTCGCGCAGCGCTTTGTGGTGTGCACCTTTGTGCCAAGGCCAATCGAGAGCGATCCGGGTGCGTTAAAAGTGCCGTTTTATCATAACAATGATGATTATGATGAAGTGCTGTTTTACCATGCCGGTGATTTTTTCAGCCGCGACAATATCGAAAAAGGCATGGTGACCTTTCATCCGGCCGGTTTTACCCACGGCCCGCACCCGAAAGCCTTTCAGGCCGGGCTGGAGTATCGCAAGAAGTTTACCGACGAGGTGGCGGTAATGCTGGATACCCGCGATGCGCTGGAAATGGGCGAGGCGGCGTTGGCCACCGAGAACCCGGAATACGTTAACAGCTGGAAAGTAAAACCCTGAGCACGGTTGGTTAAGGATAAAACATGAAGTTAGCAAGTTTAAAAAATGGCAGTCGCGATGGCCTGCTGGTAGTAGTAAGCCATGATTTAAGCCGCTGTGTGGCGGTGCCTGCAGTGGCCGCGACCATGCAGCAGCTGTTGGATAACTGGGCGCAGTTAAGTGTAAAACTGCAGGAAGTGTATCAGGCACTGAATAGCGGCAAAGTTGATGGCGAAATGGCCTTTGATCAGGCGCAATGTGAATCGCCGTTGCCACGTGCTTATCAGTGGGCTGATGGCAGTGCCTATGTCAATCACGTTGAGCTGGTGCGCAAAGCGCGTAATGCTGAAATGCCACCCAGTTTCTGGACCGATCCTTTAATGTATCAGGGTGGCTCAGACGATTTTATTGGCCCGCGTGACAATATCGATGTGGTAAGCGAAGACTACGGTATTGATTTTGAAGGCGAAGTAGCAGTCATTACCGATGATGTTGCGATGGCGTGCAGTGCCGATGAGGCGCGCAGCAAAATCCGTTTGCTGATGCTGGTAAACGATGTATCACTGCGTGGTCTTATTCCAAATGAACTGGCCAAAGGCTTTGGTTTCTTCCAGTCAAAACCGGCATCGGCTTTTAGCCCTGTAGCGGTAACGCCGGATGAACTGGGCGATAAATGGCAAGATGGCCGGGTGCATTTGCCACTACTGTCAACCTACAACGGTAAGTTGTTTGGTAAGCCTAACGCCGGTGTCGATATGACGTTCGACTTTGGCCAGCTGGTGGCCCATGCGGCGAAAACCCGTAACTTAGGTGCTGGCGCTATTATTGGATCGGGTACGGTGTCGAACAAGCAGGGTACTGACCACGGTACTTCGGTAGAAGAAGGTGGTGTGGGGTACAGCTGTATTGCCGAGATCCGTATGATTGAAACCATTCGTGATGGTAAGCCGTCAACGTCTTTTATGAAGTTTGGCGACACTATCCGTATGGAGATGCTGGACGAGCAGGGCAATAGCATTTTTGGTGCTATTGACCAGCAAGTGGTGAAGTATAACGCCTGAGTCTGATTCAGGTTCGGTAGCATCACTACGTACATTTTTTCCGCGACACGCCGTAAACCCATCCCTGGGGGCTCGTCTCAGGCCGTCCAGGCCTTCAACGGTCGCGGAAAAAAGTACATCCGCGCTGCTACCAGGTCAATTTCAGAGGACAGATCATGAAACTCTATGGCTACTGGCGTTCATCTGCCGCTTATCGGGTGCGCATCGCACTGAATTTAAAACAGCTTAGTTTTGACAACCTGCCGGTGCATCTGGTGAAAAACGGCGGCGAGCAGCATAGCGACAGCTATAAAGCGCTAAACCCGGCAGAGCTGGTGCCCACCTTAGTGGATGGCGATCTTAGCCTGAACCAGTCGCTGGCGATTATTGAATACCTGGACGAAATGTACCCTGTGTCTGCGTTGTTGCCAGAAGACGCCGCTGCCAAAGCCAAAGTAAGGGCTTTGGCGCTGGATATCGCCTGTGATATTCACCCGCTGAACAACTTACGGGTGCTGCAGTACCTGACCGGCCCGCTGGCGTTAACCGAGCAGCAAAAGCAGGCATGGATAACGCACTGGTTAAACACCGGTTTTACCGCACTAGAGCAGCGCTTAGCGCTATGTGCCGGCCAGTACTGTTTTGGCGATAGCGTAACACTGGCCGATATCTGTCTGGTGCCACAGGTATACAACGCCCAGCGCTTTGCCCTGGACTTAACGCCTTATCCACATATTCGTGCTGTGTACCATAACTGCATGCAGCTAGCCGCTTTTGCTTTAGCCGCTCCAGAGCAACAACCTGACGCTCAGTAAAGATACCGGCTGTATTGCAGCCGGTATCATCTTTCTCTTTTCTCTTTTCTCTAGACGATTAACCAGAGTCGCCTATGCTTAATCAAGTTTCTACCACGATTTGTCAGCAGTAGATTGCGTGAACGCTGGTAACATGTTGTAGTAGATAGCATTAATATTCAAAAGCGGCGTAAGGCCGGTGGGGTAGGCAAGCATGAGTAAATTGATGGCGGCAGTAAACCAGCGTACTAATCTGGTTGGCAATAACCGGCTGGAACTTTTGTTGTTCCGTTTGCGTGGGCCGCAGCCATTTGGCATTAATGTGTTTAAAGTGCGCGAAGTGCTGCAATGCCCTGAGCTCACAGAAATGCCGGGTTCAAGCCCCCATGTCAGAGGCATTGCCCATTTGCGTGGCGTGCCGGTAATGGTCATTGACTTAAGCCAGGCCACCGGTGGCAAGCCAATAGAAGATTTATCCACTGCTTATGTGCTGGTTACCGAATACAACCGTCATACCCAGGGCTTTTTAGTCAGCAGTGTAGACCGTATCGTAAACACTAATTGGGACCAGATTATGCCGCCGCCTAAAGGCGCTGGTGCCGGGCACTATCTGACTGCGGTCACCGAGATCGATGGCAAGCTGGTACAAATTATCGATGTGGAAAAAGTGTTCGCTGAGATCACGCCAGTGAATGAAGACGTTAGTGAGGAGGTGAAAACTAAAGCAACTGAACGGAATTTTGACGATTTGATTGTTTTGGTAGCAGATGACTCCGCCGTGGCACGCAATCAGGTAAAGCGGGCGTTAAGTTCAATTGGCATTCGAGTTGAGCTGGTTAATGACGGCAAACTGGCATTGGATTGGCTGAACGCGAAAGCAGCTGAATTGGGTGGGGATATTTCTCAAAAAGTGCCGTTGCTGATTTCTGACATCGAAATGCCAGAGATGGACGGGTATACCCTGACGGCTGAAATTAAAGCCGATCCGCAGCTGCGCAATATGCACGTCGTGCTGCATTCGTCACTAAGCGGGGTGTTTAACGAAGCTATGGTGAAAAAAGTGGGGGCTGATCAGTTTATTGCCAAGTTTCACCCCGATGAGTTAGTCTCAGCAGTACAAAAGTGGATGACAACAGATTAGTCGTAGCAGGACCTTGTATGAAAATGGCTTTACCCAAGCGCTGGATAAATCGCACTCTGGTGTTATTGGGATTATTTGGCGTAGTGTTTCAGCTGACAGCAGCAGTTTATGCATGGTGGCATGGCATTAGTTTGCAGGCTGGTTGGCTACTGACGTTGGCTGCACCTTTACTCTGCGTGGCATCAGGGGTGATACCCGCCTTGCAGCTGCAAAAAGAGGCGCAGTAAATACCTGCTGTATCAAACAAGGCCGGCTATTTAGCCGGCTTAAACATGCCTTCAACCCGCACTTCTTTAATACCCTGCTCGGTAAAAAGAAAATTTATCTGGCCCGGGCCACGGTTAAAGTAATAACGCTCGTCATTTAACTGCAACACAAAGCCGCCTCTGGCATTTACCCGGCTGTTATCCTGATACAGTTTTATCTGGTATTGCTCTAATTCTAAATCAAAACCAATGAGCGGTTCATTGATAAAGTCGGACACCCACACTTGTTTGTCGTCTTGTAGCACCAGCGCCAAAGAGTACTTTTGCGGCACAGACGGCACCGTTAAACTGTAGCGCCCAACGATAAAACGGTACTGACCATCCTGACGAAAGTAACTGAAGCCAAAATCAAACGGCTGCGTTTTGCCGTTGGCCAGCTGCACAGTACCCTCGCCGTATATATCGAACTGAGCATAGCTATAGGGGCTTAATAACACTAAAAATAGTAACACCAAGCATGGTAACAACCTGTGTTTCATAGTGTGCCCCTATCAGTGTTAACTATACCTGTGTGACATTTAATACCAGCTTAAGTTGTTGGCCCGGTTGCAGATATTGTGAAGTGTTAATGTTATTCCACTTCACAATATCTGCCACACTTATGCTAAAACGTTGTGCGATCCGGGCCAGGGAGTCACCTTTACGCACCTTATAGTTAACAGTCCGTGACACGCCACTTACTGTATTATCGGCTGCCTGTGGCTGCCAAATTACCAGCTGTTGGCCGGTGCGAAGTGGTGTGCGCTGGGCAATACCGTTCCATTTAGCAATGTCTGCCACGGTGACCTTATGTTGGCGGCTCAAATCCCACAGGGTATCACCTTGTTGCACAGTATAGGTCAGCTTGGTACCCAATGCTTGTTGCTGCGCTTTGGCAATACGGTTTGGCGCACTTAATTCGTAGTTGCTGCCAGCTTCTGCCGACATCGGAATTAACAAGTGTTGTCCCAGCCGGATAGTATTGCCTGTTAATTTGTTGATGCGCTGAATAGCGCTGATACTGGTGTTGTGCTGCTGAGCAATTTTGCCAAGCGTATCTCCGGAGGCTACGGTGTAACGTTGCCAGCGCAGCCATTGCTGGCTTGGCGTTTGTGCCAGCCTTTGGTTAAAGGCCGCGGTGTGCTGTTTTGGCACAACCAGATAATGTGGGCCATCGGGATCGGTAGCCCACTGGCTGAAACCCGGGTTTAATGCCTGCAGCTCGGCTACGGTCAAGCCGGCCATGTCAGCGGCAATCGCCAAATCTATTTGATTACCCACCTCAACAATATCAATTTTGGGCTCGTTGGCGATAAACTTCCAGACGATGTCAAAGTCATCCGGCCGCTTTAGAATATCTACCAAAGCCAGTAGTTTTGGCACATAGGCGGTAGTTTCGGCGGGTAAGTCGAGTGACCAGAAATCTGTCGGCAAGCGCTTTGCCTTATTGCGTTTTATCGCCGCTAAGATGCGCCCTTCACCAGAGTTGTAGGCGGCGATAGCATTAAGCCAGTCGCCTTCTAAACGGTCATGCAGGTATTGCAGGTAGTCCAGGGCGGCGCGGGTTGATGCGATAACATCACGGCGGCCGTCGTACCAAAAATTCTGTTTTAAACCAAAGCGTTTACCGGTTGCCGGCATAAACTGCCACATGCCAGCCGCAGCGGCATGAGAGTAAGCAAAAGGGTCAAAGGCGCTTTCTACAATAGGCAGCAGCGCTAGCTCTAGTGGCATATTACGTTTTTCAATTTCCTGTACTATGTAATACAGAAAAGGTTGTGCCCGACTGGCGACGCGGTCTAAATATGCCTGATGGCTGCTGTAGAAATTGCGTTGCTCAACAATAGGCCGGGTTTGCGGCACTTTAAATGTCAGCTGCAATTGAATACGCTGCCATAAGTCTTCCAGCTCGGTAGCATCTGGCAGGATCTGCTCAGGCGTTGGTGTGCTGCCGGCTGACCATAACCTGCTGGCGATTTGCTCTGCGTTGGCGGCGCCGCGATGGAAGTCTGCGGTTGAGGTCGAGGTTGCCACAGTGGCTTGGGTAGTGACATCGTCGGTGGTGTTATTGCTAACACAACCCGCGAGCATTAGGGCCGTAGCCACAGCAGAAAGTCTTTTCAACATTACTTCATTCCACATAGTAAAAAACGAATGTTACCGCGTCGGCAACCGATTGCAAGTTAAGCGTTAAATCGATCCTTAGCTTCTCTTAACTGCGTAAACAGCGCCAAAGCATCATTTTGCTGCCACCTGGTTTGCAACTGGTTGTTATCACAGCGTAAAAATGGGTTGATTTGCTTTTCAATACCCACAGTGGTGGGCAGGGTGGGCTTATTCTGTTGCCGTAAAAGGTCACAGTGCCTGGCATAATCGACCGCTAACTGATTATCAGGTTCCACTGATAAGGCAAATTTCAGGTTGGCGCGGGTGTATTCGTGCGTGCAATACACTAGCGTATCATCGGGCAGCTGACGTAAGCGCTGCAACGATTGCCACATTTGCGCTGGACTTCCCTCAAATAGCCGGCCGCAACCTGCGCTAAATAAAGTATCACCACAAAACAGAACCTGAGCTGAATAAAATGCAATATGCCCCTGGGTATGGCCGGGTACAGCTATCACCTGAAATTGCAGGTTAAGTTCTGGTAGCTTGATGCTATCACCATCCTGTACTAACTGGGTCAGCCCTTTAATACGTTGCTGCTCAGCGGCTGGGCCGATAACCTGAGCATTAGGATAATGCTGGCGCAATGTCGCTATGCCGCCGGTGTGGTCATGGTGATGATGAGTGACTAGAATACTGTGTAATTGTTTGCCCGTTATGGCTAGAAAATTAAGCACCGGCGCGGCATCGCCGGGATCTACCACCAGGCAATAAGGGTTGTCGGGCTGACAGAGTGCCCAAATATAGTTATCCTCAAACGCAGGTATCGCTGAAATCTGACTCATAATGAAGGTGTTTAATGATCAATCCGGCGTCAATGTAACATGAAACCGGCACTGAGTGAAAAAGACCGGCAGGCGCCTTCTGACTGGCGTCAGTTTAATCAGGGCGATTCGTTGGCCCACGCAATAGGCATTGCCCTGGAAAGCTGGTGGCCGCGTATCTTCGGTTACTATTTGCTAAAACTGGGCGATTTAAGCGCCCAGCTTGATACCGCGCAGTGCAAGGTACGTCATCATATTAGCGTTGGCCGCCACAGTGATGGCTTAATGCTGCAGGCCGAGACCGATGCCTTACCTTTTAGTGAGCATAGTGTCGATGCGGTATTGCTAAGCCATTGTCTGGAGTTTACCGGTGATCCGCATCATGTGGTGCGCGAAGCGCACCGGGTGCTACGTGCCGATGGCTACCTGCTGTTAACCGGCATTAACCCTTATAGTCTGGTCGGTTTATTAAGGTTCTGGCCGGGATTGCAGCAACGCTACCCCTGGCAGGGCCGGTTTTTTTCAGCGTCACGTATTAAAGACTGGTTACATCTGGTGGGCTTTGAGGTATTAGATGAGCAACGCTTTTTTTGTTCGGCTATGCTGTCAAGCGAATACCATAATAGCAAAACCAAGCAATGGGCCGAGCGCCATTTAAATTACTTTGCCGCCAGTTACCTGATAGTGGCACGAAAACGTGAGCTACCGCTAACGCCAATCCGGCCAACTTGGCAACTGAACCCTGCTTTTTCGCAGCCAGTTAAAGGGGTCAGTGCCCGCCAGCAAGCCGACTAAACAGCGGCTAATTAGGCCAGTTGCAAATAACGCTCAGCGCCAGCTATGGCAGCTGCAATTGTTAATGTCATAAAGTGCAGCCGGCTGTTTTCGGCCTCAGGCGGCGGGCTGACAACGAAACCCAGCTGTTGGTAACAGTGTACGGCAATGCTGTTGTGCCGGTGCACATACAGCGATATGTTGCGCTGCTGTTGGCCCAGCGCCTGAATAATAAGCTCGTAAATTAGCACCTTTGCCAGGCCCTGGCCACGACGGTCTGGGCGAATCACCAGTCGCGCCAAATGATGGCAGCCAAAACGATCACACAGCTGGCCAAAACCCAGTAATTCAGTATCAGTATCTGTTTGTGCTGAGCTGATAAGCGCATAACTTTGCGTACCAGGCCGGCATAGCTGCTGTAAAAAGCGCAGCTCATCGCAGGGGTAAGCAAAATTATCACCGCCCCAACTGTGCTGCTCGTCAGCGCTGCCAAACCAGCTACGCAGTTGGCACATCTCTGCGACGCTGGCCAGCACTAACTGTGGTTGTAATACCGTATTCATTGTACCCATTATCGGGTTACCACATTAAATCATCCGGAATTTTGAAGTCGGCGTACGGGTCGTCTTCGTCCTGTTGTTGCTGTTTAACGTTGAGTACGATAATGCTATCGCTTTGGCGTTGTTTAATTTTCTCGGCTACAGCAGCAGGCACTAAATAATATTGCTCATCCTGCTTGGCAATGGCCAGCAAGCCACGGCTTAGCTCGTCATGTAGCTTGTTGTTAACGTACAGCCGTTTTACTAACTTACCATCGGTAAAGTTATAGGCGACATCGCCCTGCGCTTTCACTGTATTGTTATTAATCAGCTGTTTTACCTGGGCGGCGATGGCTTTTTGCTGCAGAGCTGCCTGCTTTTGCTGGTTTAACAAGCGGTCACGCTCTATCTGCTGTTGGCGGCTTTGCTCGGCCAGAATACTGGCTTCATTGACCAGCTTCTGGTTTTTGCCGGCTTGCACTTTTTGCTGGTGCTTTTCTTTTTTTACCGCTTTAAGTTTTTTTGCATCAGCCAGGCCGGCTTTTAACAACTGTTCTTTTAACGCATTACTCATGTTTAATCCTGATAGCGCTCGGAAGTAGGAAAAAAAATCAGCCTAATAGTAGCGCAAAGCCGGGCAGTTTCGAAATCAAACTAACTCAAATTGGCGGCATCGGTTATCATATAGCGGTATTTTGCGGTTAATGAGGTTCACTTTGCCATTTAACGATTTAGCGCTTGACCCGCGCCTGCTGCGTTCGGTGCAGCATCTGGGGTTTGTCAAACCTACCGACATTCAGGCCGAAGCCATACCGGCTGTGATGGTAGGGCGCGATCTTATCGTGTCATCCCAAACCGGTTCGGGTAAAACCCTGGCCTATTTGCTGCCGATGATGCAGCGCTTGTTAAAAAGCCGGCCACTTTCAAAACGTGACGCCCGGGCGCTGATCCTGGCGCCTACCCGTGAGCTGGCCAAACAAGTGTATGCCCAGCTGAGGTTATTTGTTGCTAACACGCCTTTGACGTCAGCTTTAATCGTCGGCGGTGAGAACTTTAACGATCAGGAAAAGCTGCTCAAACGTGAACCGGATATTATCGTGGCGACGCCGGGTCGCTTTGTTGATCATCTGGAGCATAAATCGGTTTTTATCAACGGCCTTGAAGTGCTGATTTTGGATGAAGCCGATCGTATGCTGGATCTGGGTTTTATGCCGCAGCTGACCGTCATTAACAAAGCGGCCGATCACCGTTTGCGTCAGACGCTGATGTTCTCAGCAACATTGGATCACGCTGAAGTGGACGAACTGGCACTGGCACTGCTGAAAAACCCTTACCGGGTAGCGATAGGCGCTTCTTATCAGCAGCATCAGGATATTAACCAGCAGTTTTACCTGGCGGATCACTTAAGCCATAAAGAAGCGCTGTTAAGCCATTTTTTGCAGCAGGATGACATCAAGCAACTGATTATCTTTACCGCCACGCGCGAAGATGCCGAGCGCTTAGCGCTGTTATGTCAGACTCTGGGTAAAACCGCTGTTGGGCTTAGTGGCAAGCTGTCGCAAAGCAGCCGTAATAACGTAATGCAAAGCTTTGCCAGCGGTAAATATCAGGTGTTGGTGACCACCGATTTAGCCTCGCGCGGCCTGGATTTACTGCAGGTATCGCACGTGATTAACTTTGATTTGCCCAAACATGCTGAAGAATACGTGCACCGTATTGGCCGCACCGGAAGGGCAGGTGCTAAAGGCACGGCCATTTCGTTGGTGGGGCCAAAAGATGTACCGGCCCTGCAGCGAATTGAAGCCTTTTTGCGCCAGGCTGTCAGTTACAGTGTCGTGCCGGGGCTGGAAGCCCGTTTTGATGGTAAACCGGCCGTGACAGCTAAACCTAAAGCGAAAAAACCGCAGAGCAGCCAGAGTAAGGCTAAAGCAAAACCAGCCGGTAGTGTTAAAGCCAAAGCGGTAGCCAAGCCACAATTTTTTCAGGGTGGCGATGATGGTTCGGCACCGGTTAAGCGTAAGCAAAAATAAATCTGTTGCTGATTATTTTTTCGGCAGTATTGCTGCTACACTCAAAGCGTTGTTGTTGTTTTAATGACAATAACAGGGTGATCAGCAGTGTAAAGCACATTACTGATCCGGCCAGAGCAGAAATATTTGCTGGCTAACCGGTAAGGTTATTGACCCCTCATATGGCTTAACTGATAATGAGGGCGAAAATATATACTAGCTAGCTGAAATGGCCGGTAATATTTAAGTCGCCAGCGTGCTGGCAAAATTAGTTAATGTAAGAGAGTGTTATGTCACAGTTAATTTCCGGCTCAGTTAAGTGGTTCAACGAAGAAAAAGGCTACGGTTTCCTGGAGCGCGAAGGCGGTAAAGACGTTTTTGTTCATTTCCGCGCGATCAACGGTACCGGCCGTAAAACTTTAGTTGAAGGTCAGAAAGTTACTTTTGAAGTAACTGAAGGCCAAAAAGGCCCACAAGCTGAAAACGTAACTGTTGTCGGATAAGTCCGGCCAGGCTTGCATAAAACCGGCTTTTGCCGGTTTTCTGTTATCTGGAGTCTGCTAAATGGGTTTTCACTTCGGCGAGCGTTGTTAAATTTCCCTTTGCTAAAACGGTAGTGTGAGTTGCTGTAAGGCCGCCGTTTTAAAACCTACCTGTAGGCCAATTAACCTTACACCTTGTTGTTGTCGGCGTTGCCAGGCTTCATCTAACAGCGGCAGCAGGTTATCCAACTCCAGCGGTTGGCCCTGTTTTTCTACCGTGGTTTGGCGAAAATCACTGAACTTCAGTTTAATACCTACCTTTTGCACCGGTGTCATACGCCCAGCGTTACTGTTGCGATAATGCTCCAGCCGCCGCTGTAACTGCGGTAACAACTGGCTTAACGTCTCTATACATTCAGTGTAATTTTGCAAGTCCTGCTCTAACGTGCGCTCTACACCCAGAGATTTACGCTGCTCATTACTGCAAACCGGCCGCTCATCTATGCCCTGGCTGCGCTTTAGCAGGCTATCTGCCTGAGCACCAAAATGCTTAACCAGTAAAGCCAGTGGTGCATTGGCAATATCACTACAGCTGTTAAGGCCAAGCTGAGAGAGTCGCTCAGCGGTTTTACTGCCAACACCCGGCAGCCGCCTTAGCGGCAGGGTTTTGACAAAATCGCTTACCTGATCCGGCGTGATAACAAACAGGCCATCGGGTTTGTTTTCATCACTGGCAATTTTGGCCAAAAACTTATTGGGTGCCACACCGGCCGAAGCGGTAAGCCCGGTTTCCAGATAAATACTGCGGCGGATATCTTCGGCAATACGTGTTGCACTGCCTTTAAACAGTTGGCACTCACTAACATCAAGGTAGGCTTCGTCCAGTGACAACGGCTCTATGTGCGACGTATATCGCGAAAAAATAGCCCGTATTTGCGCACTGGCAGCTTTGTATTTTTCCATGTTACCGCTTAGTAGTGTTAACTGTGGGCACAGCTTTAATGCCTGGCCGGTCGGCATTGCCGAGCGCACGCCATAAGCGCGGGCCGGGTAGTTACAGGTTGAAATAACGCCGCGGCTTTGTCGCGAGCCCCCAATAGCAATAGGAATATGACGCAGCGCCGGGTTATCGCGCATTTCCACGGCAGCAAAAAAGCAGTCCATATCAATGTGAATGATTTTGCGCATAGCCTTGCTATATCTGTTTATATATACAGTATATTAGGCAGGCGCTGGCTCGTTGTAAAGCGCAGCGCACAGTTTAAGTAGTGCTTTTGTTTTTGCGGCCGTTTAGATGGCTAAATATCGGGTGCATAAAATGCAAATTAGCGGTAGAATAGCGACCAATTTTATCTGCCCGTTTTACTGTACTGCATTTTATTAAGACTAGCCGCGTAAGCCGCATCAGGAGAGAGCATGTTAAAGCGTGATATGAATATTGCCGATTTCGACCCGGAATTATGGCAAGCCATAACCCAGGAAACTGACCGTCAGGAAGCTCATATTGAGCTGATTGCGTCAGAAAACTACGCCAGCCCGCGCGTACTGCAGGCACAGGGCTCTCAACTGACCAACAAGTATGCCGAAGGCTACCCGCACAAACGTTATTACGGTGGCTGTGAGTATGTCGATATCGCTGAAGATTTAGCCATTGCCCGCGCCAAAGAGCTGTTTGGTGCAGACTATGCTAACGTGCAGCCGCATTCAGGCTCACAGGCCAACTCAGCCGTGTTTTTAGCGTTGTTAAACGCCGGTGACACCATTTTAGGCATGAGCCTGGCACACGGTGGCCATTTAACCCACGGCGCACATGTTAGCTCGTCAGGTAAGCTGTACAAAGCGGTACAGTATGGCCTGCACCCAGAAACGGGTGTGATTGATTATGACCAGGCCGAAGCGTTAGCGTTAGAGCACAAGCCAAAACTGATTATTGCCGGTTTCTCGGCGTATTCAGGCATTGTTGACTGGCAACGTTTTCGTGATATCGCCGATAAAGTAGGCGCTTATCTGATGGTGGATATGGCGCATGTGGCCGGTTTAGTCGCCGCTGGCCTTTACCCGAACCCGGTGCCGGTGGCAGATGTGGTCACCACCACTACCCATAAAACGCTGGCCGGCCCACGCGGCGGGTTAATTCTGGCGCGTAAAAATGAAGAAATTGAGAAAAAACTGAACTCAGCGGTATTCCCAGGTGGCCAGGGCGGCCCGTTAATGCATGTTATTGCTGCTAAAGCGGTGGCCTTTAAAGAAGCGCTGCAGCCAGAGTTTAAAACTTACCAGCAGCAGGTGCTAAAAAATGCCGTGGCCATGTGTGACGCTATGATGGCGCGCGGTTATAAAATTGTCTCAGGTGGTACGCAAAACCATCTGTTCCTGATGGACTTAATTGACAAAGACATCACCGGTAAAGAAGCCGATGCCTGGTTAGGGCAGGCGCACATTACGGTGAACAAAAACTCAGTACCGAACGATCCTCGCTCGCCTTTTGTTACTTCTGGCCTGCGCATTGGTACTCCGGCTATTACCCGCCGTGGTTTTGCTGAAGCAGAAGCGCGCACTGTGGCTAATTTGATCTGTGACGTGCTGGATAGCCGTGGTGATGCGGCAGTGATTGACAAAGTACGCAGCCAGGTTAGCGAGCTGTGCAGCCGTTTCCCGGTTTATGCTTAAGCGCTGATTAAGTGCTATGATGGCCGCTATTGCGGCCATTTGTTTATCTGGCTGGTTAAGATAACACGCTGCCTGGCAGCGTAGCGGGAAGCTGATTATGTACTGTCCGTTTTGTAATGCAGATGACACCAAGGTTATTGACTCGCGGCTGGTGGCTGATGGCCATCAGGTGCGTCGCCGCCGTGAGTGTCTGGCCTGTCATGAGCGCTTTACCACCTTTGAAGCGGCTGAGCTGGTGATGCCGCGCATCATTAAACGTGATGGCTCGCGCGAGCCGTTTAATGAAGACAAGTTACGCAGTGGCTTGTTGCGCTCACTAGAAAAACGGCCGGTATCGACCGAGCAAATTGAGCAGCTTATTAATAAAATTAAATCGCAGCTGCGAGCCACCGGTGAGCGTGAAGTTGGCAGTCAGCTTTTGGGCAACCTGATCATGGACGAGCTGGTTAAGGTAGATAAAGTGGCCTATGTGCGTTTTGCCTCGGTGTACCGCTCATTTAAAGACATTCGTGAGTTTGGCGAAGAAATTGCCCGTTTGGGAGAAAAAGCCTGATGTTTAGCGCGGCAGATGCAGTCTTTATGGCGCAGGCGATACAGCTGGCCGGCCTTGGCCGCTATACCACCAGCCCCAATCCTAATGTCGGTGCCGTGCTGGTAAAAAATAGCCAGGTTATTGGCAAAGGTTATCATCAGCAAGCCGGCGGCCCGCATGCCGAGGTGTTTGCCCTGCGTGAAGCCGGCAGTGAAGCGGCACAGGCCACCTGTTATGTTACGCTGGAGCCGTGCAGCCATCATGGCCGCACCCCGCCATGCGCTGAGGCCCTGATTGCGGCCGGTGTCAGCCGGGTGGTGGTGGCGATGCAAGATCCTAACCCTCAGGTCGCCGGGCGCGGCATAAGCATGCTGCGCGAGGCCGGTATTCAGGTCGATGTCGGTTTACTTGAAGCTGAAGCGCGCTTACTTAACCCGGGCTTTTTAAGCCGGATGCAGCGTCAGCGGCCTTATGTTCAGCTAAAGCTGGCCGCCAGTTTAGATGGTCGTACCGCACTGGCCAATGGTGACAGCAAGTGGTTAACCAGTGAAGCTGCGCGTGCCGATGTTCAGCACTACCGCGCGCAAAGCTGTGCCATTTTATCTACTGCCGCGACCGTGATGGCCGATAATGCCCGCTTAACCTTAAGGCCAGAGCAATTACTGCGGCCGGTCTCTGCATTGGAAAATGGCCAGCTGCGCCAGCCCAAGCGGGTTATCTTAGACCGAAATGGTCTGCTTGATCATAAGCTGGCCCTGTTTGCTGACGGCGGTGAAGTGCTACTGTGCGTCAGTAAGCTTGAAAACGAGCGTCAACTACCCAATATCGCCAGACAAATCCATTGTCCGCTAACGGCGCAGGCGCAATTTGATCTTCCGTTGCTGTTGGCGCACTTAGCATTGAGAGAGCAAATTAATACCCTGTGGGTGGAAGCCGGCGCTACGTTGGCCGGCACCTTATTTCAGCTGAAGCTGGTGGATGAATTAATTGTCTATCTGGCGCCAAAACTGTTGGGCAGCAGTGCCCAGCCACTGGCGGTATTGCCGGAGTTTAGTGCGCTGGCGCAGGTGCCGGAGCTGAGTTGGCACGATGTGCGTATGGTAGGGCCAGACCTGCGTCTGAGCGCCCGTTTACGCTAACCTGATTGCAAGGAACTGTTATGTTTACCGGAATTATAGAAGCGACGGGCTGCCTGAGTGCCATTCGCCCGCAAGGTGGCGATTTAACGGTGACCATCAGCAGCGACAATCTGGATTTCACTGATGTGAAATTGGGTGACAGTATTGCCAGTAACGGTGTCTGCTTAACGGTAACTGCGCTGAATAAGCATAGCTTTAATGCCGATTTATCCTCTGAAACGCTGGCGCACACCTTATTTGGCCAATATAAAACCGGCCAGCGTATCAACCTGGAAAAAGCGTTGCTGCCCACCACCCGCATGGGCGGGCACTTAGTCAGCGGCCATGTTGATGGTGTCACCCAGGTTGTAAAACTTGAGCAAAGCGGCCGCGCCTGGCATATCTGGCTGGCGTTGCCTAAACATCTGGCGCCTTATATTGCCACCAAAGGCTCAGTAACCGTCGATGGGATCAGTCTGACTGTGAATGAACTCACGGCGGATGCCTTTCGCTTGACCATAGTGCCGCACACGGCGCAGCACACCACCATTGCTGAGCTAGCTCTTGGCAGCAAGGTGCACCTGGAAGTGGATTTAATTGCCCGCTATTTAGAGCGGCTACTAAACAAAGACAGCGCGGCAGCAAGCAGCGGTGTCAGTATGGCGCTGCTGGCGCAGCGTGGCTTTTTATAAATAAGGGCTGTTATGCAACTGAATACTCCTGCTGAAATTATTGAAGATATCCGTCAGGGCAAGATGGTCGTGTTGATGGACGATGAAGATCGCGAAAACGAAGGCGATCTGGTAATGGCGGCAGATTATGTGACGCCGGAAGCCATCAACTTTATGGCCACCCATGGCCGCGGCTTAATTTGTTTAACATTAACGAAAAAGCGCTGCAAGCAGCTGGCGCTGCCGTTGATGGTCGATGCTAACAAATCACCCTTTGCCACTAATTTTACCGTGTCAATTGAAGCGGCTGAGGGCGTGACCACCGGTATTTCGGCAGCCGACCGCGCCCGTACTGTTAAAGCCGCAGTGGCGCGTGATGCCAAGCCCAGCGATATTGTACAGCCGGGGCATATTTTCCCGCTGATGGCCCAAGATGGTGGTGTGCTGGTACGTGCCGGCCACACAGAAGCCGGTTGTGATTTAGCCCGCTTGGCCGGTCTTGAACCGGCGGCTGTGATTGTCGAGATTTTAAACGATGACGGCACTATGGCCCGCCGGCCCGATTTAGAAGTGTTTGCCAAAAAGCACGGTATTAAAATTGGCACCATAGCTGATTTAATTGAGTACCGTAATTTAAATGAAACCACTATCGAGCAGGTAGCCAGCTGTCAGCTGCCGACCGAAGTGGGCGATTTTAAGCTGGTAACCTTTAAAGACACCATTGATAACCAAATTCACTTTGCGCTGGTAAAAGGCGACATTCAGCCTGAACAGCCAACGCTGGTGCGGGTGCATTTGCACGATACTTTTAGTGATTTACTGATGGCCAATCGCGCCGCCAACCGCAGTTTCCCGCTGCACACGGCGATGGAGCGCATTGCCCGCGACGGTGGCGTGCTGGTGCTGCTGGGTAAACATGAAAGCACAGAGCAGCTTATTCGCACCGTGCAGGGCTTTGAAGCGGAAGATAAAGGCGAAAAGCCACGCAGCACGCCGTGGAATGGCACTTCGCGTAATGTCGGTGTTGGCTCGCAAATATTGGCCAGCTTGGGCGTGAAGAAAATGCGCTTGCTAAGCCAGCCGAAAAAATATCATGCACTATCCGGTTTTGGCCTGGAAGTGGTGGATTACGTCAGCGAATAAGGCGTGGTTTTAGTGGTAAATAAGGCGCAATAGCGGGTAACAAACACTATGCCGCTTTAGCTACTCTTGTGCTATTATGCACGGCTAATTTTTAGCGGTCAGATTTAAAGGGCAACGTATGCAGGTGATTGAAGCAGGGTTTTCTGCCAACGGTAAAAAGTTTGCGATCGTAGTCGCACGGTTTAACAGCTTTATTGTTGAGAGTTTATTAAGCGGCGCCACCGATACCTTAGCGCGTATTGGCAATGTTGCCGAGCAGGACATTACTGTGATTCGCGTGCCGGGAGCCTTTGAACTGCCGCTCGCCGTGCAGCGCGTTGCCGCCAGTAAAAAATACGATGGTATCATTGCGCTGGGCGCGGTGATCCGTGGCGGTACACCGCACTTTGAATATGTATCGGGTGAGTGTACTAAGGGTATTGCGCAGGTGATGATGCAGCACGATATTCCGGTCGCCTTTGGCGTGCTTACCGTAGACAGCATTGAGCAGGCTATTGAGCGCGCAGGCACCAAAGCCGGCAACAAAGGCAGCGAAGCGGCGATGTCGACGTTGGAAATGGTTAATCTGCTGGCCAAGCTGTAACAGGAAGATATACGAATGAAACCGAATGCCCGTCGTCAGTCACGGTCACTTGCAGTGCAGGGAATTTACAGCTGGCATGTCAGCCAAAACCCGATCACTGAAATTGAGCAGCAACTGCTGCTGGAAACCAATGTTAAGCACCTCGATGTGGGGTATTTTCAGGATTTAGTCCGTGGCGTGGTAAAAAACCATGCCACGCTGGATGAAGCATTAAAGCCTTATCTGGACCGGCCGTTTGACGAAATTGATTTTGTTGAAAAGGCCATACTGCGGGTGTCGGCTTACGAGCTGAAATACCGGTTAGATGTGCCGTACAAGGTTATCATCAACGAAGCCATTGAGCTGGCGAAAGCCTTCGCCGCTGACGATAGCCATAAATTCGTTAACGGTATTCTGGATAAAGCCGTGCGCGTACTGCGTCCTAGCTAACGCGCACTGTGTCCACGTTAAAGGAGTGCCGGTGTTTACCGGCTTCTGCATATTATGGGTGAATTTGAACTCATTTCCCGCTATTTTGCCAATTGTGGTGCCAAACGCAGCGATGCTACTTTAGGCGTTGGCGATGATGGCGCCGTATTGCAAGTGCGTGACGGCTACGACTTAGTGGTAACCACCGACACTATGGTGGTGGGTACGCATTTCTTCCCTGATGATGAGCCCCGGGCGCTGGGGCACAAACTGGTAGCGGTGAATGTCAGTGATTTAGCTGCCATGGGCGCCGAGCCGGCCTGGTTGTCGTTAGCGCTAACCTTGCCTGCTGTCGATGAAGCCTGGTTATCGGCCTTTGCCGCTGGCCTTAGCGAAACAGCAGACTATTATCAGTGCCAACTGGTAGGTGGTGACACCACCCGCGGCCCGATGAGCCTGACTATGGTAGCCAAAGGCACAGTGCCGCGCGGCAAGGCGTTAACCCGCAGTGGCGCTAAAGTGGGTGATTATATTTATGTTACCGGCACTTTAGGTGATGCAGCACTGGGTTTAAAGCTGTGCCAGGGCCTGCACGAGGTGAGTAAAAAGCATCAAAGTCATATTCTGCAGCGCTTTCATTACCCGTCGGCGCGGGTGGCGCTGGGGCAGGCGCTACGTAACCTGGCCAGTAGCGCGATGGACTTATCTGATGGCCTGTACAGCGATATTCAGCATATTTTAAAACGCTCGAATGTCGGTGCCAGTATTGATGTCAGCCGCCTGCCGCTATCGCAGGCGCTGAGAGACAGTTGCGACACCAGCACAGCGCTGCAGTTGGCGTTATCCGGCGGTGAAGATTATGAGCTGCTGTTTACCGTACCTGAAGCACGGCGTGGCTCGCTGGATGTATTACTGTCGCCTTACGGCATACCGGTGACCTGTATTGGCCGGATTACCGGCGTGGCTGGTAAGCTGGAATTAAAGCAGGGCGATCAGGCATTTGATTATCAGCATCAGGGCTTTGTGCATTTCTCATGACTAACGCTGCTTTTAACTTACGCAAATGGTATCAGTTGCTGGCGCTGGGCTTTGGCAGCGGCTTAGTGCCAAAGGCGCCGGGCACCTTTGGTACCCTGGCAGCAGTGCCGCTGGTGGCGTTGTTGTTGTGGCTGGGCAATCTGTATTTATTAGCCTTTGTTATTGTCGGCAGCCTGCTGGGCATTTATCTCTGTGGCCAGACGGCTGCTGATATCGGTGAGCATGACCATAAAGCCATTGTCTGGGATGAAATTGTCGGCTATGCCATCAGTTTGCTTTGGGTGCCGCTACACTGGCAAACCCTGCTGCTGGGCTTTGTATTATTCCGCCTGTTTGATATTGTAAAACCCTGGCCCATCAGTGTACTGGACAAAAAGGTGCACGGTGGCCTGGGTATTATGCTAGACGACGTCGCTGCGGGTTTGGCGACACTGCTGGTACTTCATCTGTTATTACCCTATTTACCGTTAGGCTAGGGCAAACGTTAACCTGAGAGCGTATTAATGAAACACATCAGTTTGCTGCTGTTATTATTAAGCGCTGTTATCACCTCTTTTAGCGTCAGCAGCTATACCCAACAATCTGTCTATGATTTTGACATCAAGCACTGGGGCAGTAGTGATGGCCTGGCCAACAATTCGGTGCGTGCCATTACGCAGGATGCTCAGGGCTACATTTGGTTGGGCACTCAGTCGGGGCTTAATCGTTTTGACGGTATGCAGTTTGAACATTTTACTAAAGAAAACCGCCGCCACTTAGCCAGCAATGCGATTACCCGCTTGCTGACAGACAGTTCGGGTTATATCTGGGTTGGTACTAAGGCGGGGTTGTCGGGGTTTGACCCGCTGACACTGGAGTTTGACCGTTACCAAATACTGTCTGAGGTAACCTCATTGCTTGAGGTTCAGCCTGGCGAGATCTGGCTAACGGCTGATTCGTTATTTCGGGTGAAGGATGGCAAGGTAAGTCGGGTAGAGGCTATTCGTGGCCAGGTCAGTCAACTGGAACGGGTCGATAATACGGTCTGGGTGCTCAGTGCAGAAAAGCTGTACCGGGTTGACTTACAAGGCAATGTCAATAGTTTCGAGTTGCCGCCAGAACTCAGGCAAACGCCGGTATATGATTTGTATCATACCGAAAAAGGCCTGCACATCGCCGGTGAAGCCGGCTTCTATCATTTGGACCCGGATGGCAATATTGCTAAATGTCAGTTACCTGACCAAAGCAACACTGCAGTATACAAACTGCTGCGCGACAGCCGCGGCAATAGTTGGATCTCAGCGCACCGTAAATTGTTTCACAAGCACCCTAAGCAAGACTGGCAGCACATTACCGGTGATGAATTGGGTAGTTATCCGTGGTTTAGCGATATTTATGAAGACAAAGAGCAAAATATCTGGCTGGCCAGTTTCAGTGATGGGGTGTACCGGGCCTCTGCCGGGCATATTCGCCGGGTAGTCCCCGCTGATACCGATCCGGTTGTTCGCAGCGTCGGGGTTAGCCCAGACGATACGCTAATCATCGCCAGCCAGTCCAGCGTCGGTGAGATGCACCCTGATGGCCGTTACCAGCCACTGATTAACAACTCGGCGCTGGGCGCCAGTACGGTATACGATATTTTTTGGCCAGATCCGCAGCAGATGTGGCTGGCAACCGATGATGGTGTGCAGCGCTTTTCGCGCGGCGAAACCGGGTTAGTGTCACGCTTTTCCGCCTTGGCAGGTTTTACCATCAGGGTGCTGCAGCCACACGCAGAGCAAGGGGTTTGGATTGGCGGCGTAATGGGGTTATACCATTATCAGCAGGATACGCTGACCCCCTTTGCGCAGAACGATCAGCTTGAGTCGCGCAATATTACCGTACTGCAACATAATGCAGAGCAATTGATATTTGGCACTACGCGTGGCTTGTATCAGTACCAGCAGCAGACGCTTAAGCGGCTTGGGGTGGGCACTGCGTTGTATAACAGTTACGTGACAGCGCTTAAAATACTGCCGGATCAAACCCTGGTGGCCGCAACATTGGACGATGGCGTCTTTGTGCTGCCAGCCGGCAGCCAGCAGTGGTTAAACTGGCACAGTAGCAACGGGCTGCCACATAGCCCGGTGGTGAGTTTACAATTTGATGCCCAGCAACAGCTGCTGTGGCTTAGCAGTAATAAAGGCATTTTTCGTATCGCTGCTGCGGATCTGGCCGCACTGCAACTGGGCAATCTAAGGGCGCAAGAAGTGTTAGGGCCTTATGATCGTCAGCTTGGCACTGTGCCCGGTCGTTGTTGTAATGGCGCAGGCCATGCCAAAGTGGTGTTTTGGCAACAACAATATTGGTTCCCGACGTTAAAGGGGCTGGTGGCTGTGCCCCAGCAATTAGAACACCGTTTTAACCGTAAAGTGGAACCTGTGATCAAGCTGGTACAAGGCCTGCAGCGCTATCCGGTGGCGTCACCGCAACAGCGCTTAGTGCTGGAATTGGATGATCGCAACCTGACCATTCATTATTCGGCGCTGGAGTTTGTTAAACCCAATGCGCTGAAGTTCCGCTATCAGTTACAGGGGTTTGATCAGCAGTGGCATGAGGTAGGAGAGCGGCGTGAAGCGGTTTACACCAATCTGACGCCGGGACGTTTTGTCTTTGCCGTACAAAGCCGTTTTGATAATGAGCAGTGGCGTGATGCCCGTTCGGCCAGCCTGGAACTGGTGGTGCCTAAACGGTTTGATGAAACACTACTTTATCGCGGGCTCTGGTTACTGCTGGCATTGTTTGGTATTTATGCGGTGCTGTGGCTGATGCGGCGCAATAGTCTGTATCAGCAACAGCAGTTGGAGCGTCTGGTGCGACAGCGTACGCAAGAGCTTGAGAACAGTAATCTTAAACTGAACGAACTAAATGAACAGCTGACGCTATTAACACATAAAGACAGCCTGACTGGCCTTAGAAACCGGCGCTTTTTATTTGAGCAGTTGCCCAAAGATATCGAACACTTCCAACGTAACCGTGAGTCTATGCTGGCGCAGGGTAAGTGTGTGGCGCTTATTCACCTTGATTTAGATAACTTTAAGCAAGTTAACGATCAATACGGTAATAGCGCCGGTGACAGTTGCATACAGCAGGTGGCCGGTTTGCTGATCCGTGAAACCCGAGGTTCAGATTATGTCGTGCGCTTTGCCGGCGAAGAGTTTGTACTGGTGCTGCGTGATATTCAAACCGAATTGGTGGCGCAGTTTAGCTACCGGCTAAATGAATTGATTGGTAATACGGTGTTTAGTTTACCTGATGGCCACCGTACCCGGCTGACCTGCTCAGTAGGCTATGCGGTGTACCCACTGAACTTGCTCGGCGGCCAGCTGATTAACTGGGAAATTTCATTGCAGCTGGCGGAGATGGCGCTGTATCACGTTAAACACGCCGGTAAAAACGGCGTGGCGTGTATTGAATTTGACCAGCAGGTAGATGCGTTTGAATTTGAAGACTCGGCGCATATTGAAGCTCAGATCGAGCGTTTACTGGCGGCAGGCCTGGCGCACTTTGTATTGCAAAACGGCAATCACTAAAGGTTGCGGCGCAGCCATAGCTCGGATCACACAAGCGCTTGCTACGAAAGCGCTTACCGCTAAAGCGCTGTTAGCACAGCGCTTTGATACTAGCGAGAATACCTGCTGCATCCAGCCCCAGCTCAGCGTAAATCTGCTCTTGAGTACCGTGTTTGATAAACTGATCCGGTAAGCCCAGGTTAACACAGCGTACGTTAAGAGCGCTTTGGGCGATAAATTCATTAATGGCTGAGCCTGCTCCCCCCATAATGGCGTTGTCCTCTACGCTAACGAACAGCGGGTGTGTTGCCGCAAGCTCAGTGAGTAAGGCTTCATCCAGTGGTTTAACAAAGCGCATATCTACCAGCGTGGCATCAAGCGCTTCAGCGGCTTGCTGACAGGCCGCCAGCAGCGGGCCAAAGGCTAATATGGCAATTTTGCTGCCGCGACGTAGTATTTTTGCTTTGCCGATGGGGAATAACTGCATGTCTGTGTCGGGTGTCATGCCATTACCATTGCCCCTGGGATAACGCACAGCGGCCGGGCCCTTATACTGATAACCGGTATACAGCATCTGGCGGCACTCGTTTTCATCTGACGGTACCATAATCAGCATATTGGGAATGCAGCGCATAAAGCTGATATCAAAGGCGCCCTGATGGGTAGGGCCATCTGCACCTACGACACCGGCGCGGTCAATGGCGAATAATACGTCGAGATTTTGCAGTGCCACATCGTGGATCAGCTGATCATAACCGCGCTGCAAGAAACTGGAGTAAATGGCCACTACCGGTTTTAAGCCTTCGATAGCCATGCCTGCCGCCAGCGTTACTGCATGCTGCTCGGCAATAGCCACGTCAAAATAGCGTTTAGGGTAGGTTTTGGAAAACCGCACTAAATCTGAGCCTTCACGCATTGCCGGCGTAATGGCTTGTAAGCGTTCATCTGTCTCTGCCATGTCGCAGATCCAGCTGCCAAAGATGTTGGAAAAAGTCGGTAAACTGGCTTTTTTTGTCGGTTGTTTCGCTTCATCCGGGTTAAATTTCGACACCGCATGATAACCGATAGGGTCGGCTTCTGCCGGCGCATAGCCTTTGCCTTTTTTCGTCACTATATGCAGCAGCTGTGGCCCTTTTAAATTGCGCATATTGCGGATGGTATCGACCAGCCCCAGCACATCATGACCATCTATCGGGCCTATGTAGTTAAAACCCAGCTCTTCAAAGAAAGTACCCGGGGTGACCATGCCTTTAAAATGTTCTTCGGCGCGGCTGGCCAGCTGATGCAGCGGCGGCACACCGCTTAAAATCTTTTTACCGCCCTCACGCAGGCTGGTGTAAAAACTGCCGGATAAAATACGGGCAAAGTAGCGGTTTAATGCACCGACATTTTCCGAAATAGACATCTCGTTGTCGTTTAAGATCACCAGCATATCCGGGCGTACTTCGCCAGCGTGGTTTAAGGCTTCAAACGCCATGCCGGCGGTAATGGCGCCATCACCTATCACTGCTACCACTTTACGGTTGCTGCGCGCTTGCTGCGCCGCAATTGCCATGCCAAGCGCAGCGCTGATTGAGGTGCTGGAATGGCCGACTGACAGCACATCGTACTCACTTTCTTCCCGGTACGGAAAAGGGTGCAGGCCATCTTTTTGCCGGATGGTGTGCATACGTTCGGCCCGGCCGGTAAGAATTTTATGTGGGTAAGCCTGATGGCCTACATCCCAAATAACGCGGTCAAACGGCGTGTTATACACATAATGCAACGCCACTGTCAGCTCGACAGTACCCAGGCCCGAGGCGAAATGGCCGCTGCTCTGGCTAACGCTGCGTAATAGGTAACTACGCAGCTCGTCACTGAGCGCGGGCAGTTGCTCCTGCGACAGCTGTCTTAGCTGTTCGGGTAAATTAGCCTTGGCTAATAACGGGTAATCGTTAAGATCTAACGCCATAATCCTTGCCTGTGTTAAAACCTGCGTTCGATAATGTACTGCGCAAAACTGCGTAATTCATCAGTGTTATACGGTAGTTTACTCAGGGCGTTCAATGCATCCTGATATAATTGCTGTGCTTTAGCTTTGGCCTGTTCAAGCCCAAGTAAGGCGGGGTAAGTGGCTTTGTTGGCTTTGCTGTCAGAGCCTTGTGGCTTACCCAGTGTTTGAGTATCACTTTCAATGTCGAGAATATCATCCTGCACCTGAAATGCCAGCCCCAGCGCTCGGGCAAACTGCAGCAGGTGCTGTTTATCTTCGCGCTGCCGCTTTGGGCTGCATAACCAGGCCAGTTCTACGGCGTTTTCAATCAGGGCGCCGGTTTTCAATCGGTGCATCTGTTCCAATTGGTTCAGACTGGTTTGCTGGTTAGTTTGCGCCAGATCGATAGCCTGGCCACCGCACATGCCGGCATAACCACCAGCGCGTGCCAGTGTTTGCAGCATCTGCAGCACTTCAGGCGCGCCAACCTGCTGATACGGATGATGGCTTAGCACATCAAAGGCCAGCGCTTGCAGGGCATCACCCGCCAAAATGGCAGTCGCTTCATCAAAAGCTTTATGACAGGTCGGTTTACCGCGGCGCAGGTCGTCATTGTCCATCGCCGGTAAGTCATCGTGAATAAGCGAGTAACTGTGCAAGGCTTCAATGGCCGCGGCCGGGCCGTCCAAATCCGCTAAACTGGCACCGAGCAGCGTGCCACAGCTATAAACCAAGAAAGGGCGTACCCGTTTGCCACCCAGTAACAGGCTGTACGACATGGCTGATAGCAGCCGCTCGTCTGTGGGGGGGAGTTGCTTAATCACGCTTTGCAGGTGCTGTTCTACCCGTTGTTGGTAAAGCGGCAAATTGGCTGGTAACACCTTAGTTTTCCTGCTCTGGTTCAAAGGGCAGCAAGCTTTCCTGCTGCTGTTGCTGCATCAGGATCTGTACTTTTTGCTCGGCATGTTGCAGTAACTGCTGGCTGTGTCGGGCCAGGGTAATGCCACGTTCAAATTGTTGTAAAGACTGATCCAGTGACAATTCACCTTGCTCTAACTGCTGTACTATCTGTTCAAGCTCAGTCAGGCTTTGCTCAAACTGGCTTAAATCAGCTTTTTTCTTGCTCATACCACCCCCGACAAAAGTGTGCGCAAAGGTACCTTAGCAGGCTATTATGGTCAATCAGAAAGCGGATGTGAAAGGCTAAATTGATAATTTCCCGCAATTTATACTTAATCATTAACCGCTTTTGTCGATAAACAGCTATCGTCTAAGATAAACTGATGTCAGTAGTGAACACTGCAGTGCGGTAAATAAGGAGAATAACGTGGATTTGGCTACCCTGGTCGGTATGTTAGGCGCTATAGGTTTTGTTGTGATGGCAATGATTCTCGGCAGTAACGGTGCACCTGGCATGTTTGCTGACACAGTATCAGTGCTTATTGTGTTTGGTGGGTCTATTTTCGTGGTGATCTCAAAGTTTACCCTTGGCCAGTTTTTTGGCTCAGGTAAAGCGGCGGCAAAAGCTTTTATGTTTAAAATAGAAGCGCCGGAAGAGCTGATTGAAAAAGCGGTACAGCTGGCTGACTCTGCCCGCAAAGGCGGTTTTTTAGCCCTGGAAGAAGCTGAAATTCCCAATGCCTTTATGCAAAAAGGTGTCAATATGCTGGTAGATGGCCACGATGCCGATGTGGTGCGGGCGACGCTATTAAAAGATATTAGCCTGACCGAAAAGCGCCATGAAAACGCTATCGCCATTTTTAAAAGCCTGGGTGACGTTGCTCCGGCAATGGGTATGATTGGGACCTTGATTGGTTTGGTGGCAATGCTTTCCAATATGGATGACCCTAAGGCGATCGGCCCGGCGATGGCGGTGGCACTACTCACCACCTTATACGGTGCCTTTATTGCCAACATTATTGCCATCCCGCTGGCCGATAAACTGGCCATTCGCAACCAACAGGAAAAAACCAATAACCAACTGATCTTAGATGCGATTCTGGGTATTCAGGACGGCCAGAACCCCAAAGTGATTGAAGGCATATTACGCAATTATCTGGCGCAAGGTAAGCGTGAACCAGCAGCAGCGGAGTAAAGCATGAGCGATGATGCACAAGAGTGTAAATGCCCGCCACCGGGCTTACCACAATATATGGGCACCTTTGCGGATTTAATGGCACTGCTGATGTGCTTCTTTGTACTGCTGCTGGCGTTTTCCGAAATGGACGTACTGAAATTTAAGCAAATTGCCGGCTCGATGAAGTTTGCCTTTGGCGTACAAAATAAAATTGAAGTGGAAGATATTCCCAAAGGCACCAGCGTGATTGCGATGGAGTTTCGCCCTGGCCGGCCGGATCCAACACCGATTGAGACGCTGCAGCAGCAAACCATTGAAATTACGCAGCAGGTAATAGAGTTTCAGGCCGGTGAAGAGGACTCAGCCGGTGGTCGTCAGGAGCAGCGCGAAGATTTAAGCGGTGGCCAGTCGGTCAGTAATGCCGAAGAAATTATGGATGGCGAGTCCGCAGCAGCTGAAGCGCAGGCTGAAGCCCAGCAAGAACAAACCAATGAAATGGTGAAGAAGCTGGCGGAGCAGCTGGAAAAGCAAATTGTTGATGGTGCCATAGAGCTGGAGTCTTTGGGCCAGCAAATTATTATCCGCATCCGCGAAAATGGCTCGTTTCCGTCGGGATCGTCGTTTTTGCAGCCACGCTTTAAACCCATAATCCAGCGCATTGGCACCTTATTAAACGAGGTGCCGGGCGAAATTACCGTTACCGGGCATACCGATGATATTCAGGTATCTGACGAGCTGCACAGTAACAACTGGGATCTGTCGGCGAAACGGGCGGTGTCGGTCGCCACTGAAATGGTTAAAGCGCCGGGCTTTGATCGCACCCGGCTGGTGGTAGTAGGGCATGCCGATACCAAGCCTTTGGTGCCAAACGATTCTGAGCTTAACCGCCGGCGCAACCGGCGGGTAGAAATCTCCATTATGCAGGGCAAAGCCAAAGAGTCTGAGCCTATTAGCCTGGAGGGGCCGTCACAGCCGTAACCTAAAAGCGGCACTGGCGCAGAATAAGGTGGTAGGCCCAAATTAGGTCTTGGGCTAAAGTTCCGCTATAATCTGCGCCACTTTTTTTCCTGCTACCTTGTGCTGTCGCCCCATGATTGAATTTTTAATAAAACTTCACCCTGAAATCGCCATTAAAAGTAAGTCGGTGCGTAAGCGTCAGACACTGCTGCTTGAGCGTAACCTGAAAACCATTTTGCTGCAGGTACACGAGCAGGTAGAGGTAAACAATAATTTTGATCACCTGACCGTACGCTGCAACAGCGATGATGCTGCAGTGCGGCAAAAGCTGATCGAGCGCTTAAGCTGTATTCCGGGCATAGTGAATTTCGCTGAAATGCAATCCAGTCCATTTAGCTCACTGCATGATATTTTCGAGCAGGTGCTGGCCGTTTATGGCCCCAAGCTTGCCAACAAAAGCTTTAGTGTCAGGGTGCGGCGCAGCGGTAACCACGAATTTACCTCCATTGAAGCCGAGCGCTATATTGGCGGCGGTTTAAACCAGCATATCGCCAGTGCGCGGGTACAGCTGAAACAGCCAGATACGGTGGTGGCACTTGAAATTAAAAAAGACTTGCTGATCATGGTGCGCCAGATGCATCAGGGCATGGGCGGCTTCCCATTGCCATCACAGTCAGATGTGTTATCGCTTATCTCGGGCGGGTATGACTCGGCAGTGGCCAGCTACCTGATGATCCGCAAAGGCCTGCGTACCCACTATTTGTTTTTTAATTTAGGCGGTGCGGCCCACGAAGCCGGCGTGCGCGAGATGGCATTTTATATCTGGCAAAAATACAGTCTGTCGCACCGGGTTAAGTTTGTCAGTGTTAACTTTGCGCCGGTCGTAGAGCAAATTCTCGAGAACATCGACAACGGCCTGATGGGCGTAGTGCTAAAGCGTATGATGATGCGCGCCGCCAGCCAGGTCGCCGAGCGCCTGGGCATTAAAGCTTTAGTGACCGGTGAGAGCATAGGTCAGGTGTCCAGCCAGACCATTACCAACTTAAATGTGATAGACAGGGTTACCGACACGCTGATTCTGCGGCCGCTGATCTACCAGGATAAGCAGGAAATTATTGATATGGCGCGTAAGATAGGCGTCGATGATATTGCCAAAAGTATGCCGGAATACTGTGGGGTGATCTCGAATAAACCCACTGTCAACGCAGTATTAACGGCGGTAGAGGCCAGCGAACAACAGTTTGACTTTACGGTGCTGCAGCAGGTAGTGGAAGAGGCCAAAGTGCTGGATATCCGCACCGTGGAGTATCAAGCGGAGCAACAAGCTCATGTGGTATCTGAGCTGGCGCAGCTGCCCGCCGATGCAGTGGTGCTGGATATTCGCAGCCCGGAAGAAACTGAGCTTAAACCATTAACGGTGGCTGGCCATAGCGTAATTGAGCTACCGTTTTTCCGTCTGGCCTCACAATTTGGCAACCTGGATCAGAGCCGGCAGTATTACTGCTATTGTGAGCGCGGCGTAATGAGCCGGCTGCAGGCGGTGGTGCTGCAGGAGCAGGGCTTTAACAATGTGGCGGTGTACCGGCCTTAATGTCGGCGGGTTAACTGCAGCTGCTACTTAAGCGCAGCACTTGCGCAAGCATAGCGTTATTGTGCGGTACAGCGATACCAAAGCGTGCCGCTTGTTGTACCACGTAGCCATTGATCGCCTCTATCTCAGTACGGCGTTTATTGGTAATGTCCTGCTGCATTGAAGAAAAGTTTTCTGCTGTGGCCGCAATAACCTGCAGGACTTTTTGCTGCAGGTTATTATCCAATACCACACCGCAAGCGGCAGCCACTCGCTGCACCTCTTGTATCGCCGCCGTTAATAATGGCGCAAACTCTGCTTGTAACAGCTCGCCATTACGACAGTTATAAATGGCCGTTAGCGGGTTTATTGCGGCGTTTATCGCCAGTTTTTGCCATAAAAACGGCGTAATATCGTCAACCAGTGTTACCGGCCCCATTGCCGCCTCCATCGCCGGTAATACCGCTGGCGTATAAGCCTTAGCGGCGACATTTAAGGCCGATAGTACACTCAGGCCCTGACCGGTATGTAACAGGCTATGCTGCTGTTTTAATGCGCCATGAGTGGTGGTTAAAAACCACAGGCCCTGACTGGGAGCTAGTAAAGGTAAAACATGCTCCAGCGTACCCATGCCATTATGGCTCAGCACCAGCTGGGCGTTGGCTGCTAAATGTGGCAGCAGGCTTTGCACGGCATCGACAACAGCATAACTTTTTACCGGAATAAGCACGGCGTTTAACGGGGAGATAGCAGCGGGGAAGTGTAACGGGCTACCGGCAAAGTCAATGCTTAGGGCGCGGGGCTGTCTTAAGTGTAAGCCAACGGTATAACCCGCCAGCTGAAGGCGGCAAGCCGCCAGCGATCCGATGGCGCCGCTGCCGACAACTGTCCAGCTTAACGGCTGCTGCGCGGGCGTAGTCGGTGCCACAAGGCCCGTACCAGATAAAAACTGGCCACACCGCCGACATCAGCCAGCAGATCCCACCAGTCGCCATTGCGGCGGGTAAAATAATGCTGTGCCAGCTCAATAGCACCGCCGTAGACACCCAGTAATAAAAAGGCAGTAAGCGCTTTAAGTTTAAAGCCTTTCCATAACAGCACGGAAAGCACAGCAAAGATGCCAAAATGTGCCACTTTATCTAAATGAGCAATGCCGCCGCCAATTTTGTGGCCGCTTAGCTCGGCTAAGAATCCCGCTGTTGCCAGCAAAAAGCACAACAGACAAACAATGCGGTAAAAACCTTGTGACACAGCATTCCCCCGAAACAGAAGTCGCTCGGATTGTACCAGCTTTCTGGTTATAATCACCAGCAGACAGAATGGCTTAAGCACAGGAGACTTGTCATGCCTTCATTCGATATTGTGTCAGAAATTGATATGAATCAGGCGAAAAACGCCGTAGAGAACGCTAAACGGGAGTTGGAGACTCGCTTTGACTTCCGTGGTGTTAACGCCAAAATTGAGCTGAACAAAGAGCAAATTGAGCTGACCGCTGAGGCCGATCAGCAGGTTATGCAACTGTTTGATATTTTCGCCACTAAAGCCAGCAAGTTGCAGCTGGATGTCAGCAGTTTTAAAATTGAAAAAGAAGAGCGTCACGGTAAATTTATCACCCGCCATGTCAGTATTAAGCAGGGTATCGACAAAGAGATGGCAAAAAAAATCGTGAAGCTGGTAAAGGACAGCAATATTAAGGTGCAGGTGGCGATTCAGGGGGAAGAGCTGAGGGTAACCGGCAAAAAGCGTGATGATTTGCAGGCTGTTATGCAATTAGTGCGTACCAGCGATTTGGGCCAGCCGTTTCAGTTTAAAAACTTCCGCGACTAAACTTTTATAGCCACCTGCTTATTCAGCCATCTGGATGTCTATTGACATTTTATCTTGATGGCGTACACTGCACGCGGCTTCGACAGGAAGCCGCTTTTTTTGGTGCTGCAGGCCACTGCAGGTAAACGGGAATCTGGTGTAAAACCAGAGCTGCCCCCGCAACGGTAAACAACTGATCTGAACCCAGAGCCACTGTCGCAAGATGGGAAGGCGGGTGCAGGCGTAAGCAGGTTGTCAGCCCGGAGACCGGCCAGAAAAATTCCTTAACTTATCCGATGTGCGGTGGGCACATTGTTGGAGCTGACATGTTTAAACCTGCTTTAGCGGCCGTGCTGGTCGCATCCTGTTTTTCAGCTACGGCTGAAAATATCGAACATATTAGTATTTACGCCAACCGCACTGCGACACCTGAGCAAGATGTGCTGGCCAGTGTCACTGTGCTGGA
>JAANMY010000631.1_pt1 | contig 48442 bp, 40 predicted proteins | sample 7279691 | NCBI WGS metagenome assembly JAANMY01 (sample SAMN14094543, study PRJNA606508) | bioreactor metagenome | isolation source: A lab-scale SPAN reactor treating ammonium-rich wastewater day 388 | place: Ireland: Galway | collected 2018-02-07 | reverse complement strand
TGGTCAGTGGTCAGTGGTCAGTGGTCAGTGGTCAGTGGTCAGTGGTCAGTGGTCAGTGGTCAGTGGTCAGTGGTCAGTGGTCAGTGGTCAGTGGTCAGTAATCAGTGTTCCAGGCAGCGGGCGATCTGTCAAGTGCTGGCCTGGCTGCTGCGTCGTTGCAGCCAATAGGACGGACAGTAGTGAACGGGCGACTCGACTCAGATCGCCTGAATAGTCAAGGCCAGTAGACGAGCCATTGCTGGCTGCGTTTGGTTGCCCTGAATGGTCGTGGTACAATCGGCGCAGAGGGACGGTATTGTGCGTTCCTATCGGAGGCCGAGATGATTCCAGAAACCACCCTTTCCCCCGGTTTGCACCAAGAATTGGCAGTTGTGACCGCAACTGGCCTGTATAGCGATCCTGAGCGGTTCCTGGCCGATGCGGTGCGCACCTTTCTGGCGGCTCGCCCCGACCTACGGGAGGCGATGGCCTGCACGATGTACGCGCGCGGCGAAATCTCGCTGGGCCGTGCGGCCGAATGGAGCGGCCTGAACATCGAAGCCTTGAAGGACGCTCTACATCGCCGCGGCATCGTGCGCACGGCCGATGAAACCGCCGCCGAGATACGCGGTCTGGCGGAATCCGCCCTGCACGCTGCCGGCCGCCAGATCCCATGAGCGCCGTCGTTATCCTCGACGCTGACTTCCTGAGCGCCTTTCTCAAAATCGAGCGTTTGCCGCTCCTGCTCACCCTGGCGGGTTCGAGACCGAGTCCGTCGCAGTAGAATTTGACGAGGCGCTCATAGTCGCTGGTTGTGAGGGCGACGCGCAGTTGGAGAATGGGAGGATTGGTCATGGGTTTTCCTTGCCCATCGTGTTGGATTTGATTCGTTCAAGCAAATCTTTTTCAAAGGCATCGCTCTTGTTGGCATGGGGAAACGGCGCGGCGGGAACAGGGATATTAAGGAAGCGGCAGAGCGGCTCCCATCCTTCGCGCACTTCAAAAACCAGCAGGCGGTCTGGCGGCACGGTGCGTTTAACCTCTTCATTCCAAGCGTTGAAGATCGCCTTGGTGTGCTCGCGGTCGCTGGTACGACCTTCAAAAAAACGATTGTTTACCACTTCGTTGGCAAACGGGATGGTTGGCAGGGAAGCGCGCACTTTCTTTGAAAATAAACTCATCAACCGACCTAGCATCAGGATTGGGGCAGGCACGCCCCTGAAGATGGTCTTCACCGCGCTGTCGTACCATTTGTCGGCGTCCCGCACGGTCAGTATCACCTTCGCCTGCGGGTATTGCGCCATGAACTCCCGATAGAACATGCAGGCGGGAAAGTCGGCGGTGGACTGATAGCCGTCGAAAAGAAATTCGTAGTTCGGCTTTTCGCCCGCGACCAGTTTTTCCCATTCTGGCAGATGCTCGGGATGTTTCATCGTCAACTCGAACATGTGGTAGCACGCGCCAAAGCCGAGCAGTTCCAGGGCTTGCTTCAACGATTCGGTGCCGGTGCGTCCCAGCCCCGCGCCGATGACTTTTAGTTGTTGATCAGCCATTGGGACCTCCTTGCCCCGCAGGCTTGTCCTGAACGAAACGAGGGAGCGAAAGCCTGCGGGGCGGTTCGATGTCAGAATCACTTCGACATGCTGGCTCTGCCCGCGACGAAGAAACCGACCGCGATCAATGCCTGGACTGTTGCCATGACCCAATGATTGGGAACGGACGTATCCGTGAACTGACCGTACAGGCTGGTCAGCGCGTGCAGGGCGAAGAAAACGGTCAAGCCGAGCGTCACGCCGTCGCGCGCCTTCGAGGGTTCCGCGTTCCGCACCAGCCAGGCGATCAAGCCGAGACCGATGTAGGCAACGCCGAAGAAGCGCACTATCATGAACAACATGCCAGGCATTCCCTCCGTCAGCGTTCCTGCGGAGGCGGCGGCTGGCGCAATGAGCGAGAAAAGCCCACTTGCAATCCCGTAGATTGCCGCGATGATGAACATAACGTTGAGTTTCATTTTGTCTTCTCCTTTGTTGAAGTTGATTTGAGTCAAGAGTGGACGACTCCATCATCCACTTTTCGAGAAACGTGTTGGGTTCTGCTAATCCTTGAATCCGATACACACCTCCTTCTGTCGTTTCAACGTCGGGTTTTCACGCCGGCATGGCTGAGCTGTTACACACGAGCGTCGTTTCATACACGTTTCATCGGCCCGGCTCACGTTTGGAGTTCCGGCTGTGGTTTCCTGGCCATCAGGTAGGCCGCCTCGCCGGCCAGAAAGCCGGAGCCGCAGCAATGTTCCATCAGCTTCTCGATGTGGAAATGGGGGCCGAAATCCGCCTCTACCTCGCCCGGCCGCAGTGGGCCGCCGCCCAGCAGCCGGTAGAGCAGTCGCTCCCACCAGCGCCAGGGCCATTGGTGGACGTAGAGGATGAACTGGCTCTCGGCGTGGGTCAGCGGCAGCACGTTGCGCAGATAGGCGCGGCGGTCGGCCGGGCTGAGATCGTCGTAGACGCCCCAATCCACCAGGAAGTCGAAGGGGCCGGCCACGTGCTGCAGGTCGGTCAGGTTGTCTTCGATCCACTGCACCGTCACGCCCGCGGCCGCGCCCCGCTGCCGGCAGAGGGCGATGGCCGCAGGCGAGTAGTCGGTTCCGGTGACGTCGAAGCCGCGCTGCGCCAGGAAGATGGCGTTGCTGGCCGTGCCGCAGCCCAGGTCGATGGCCCGGCAGGGCTGGATGCGGCCGCTCTCCACCGCCTCCACCAATTCCTTGCGCGGGCCGATGTCCCAGGGGGCGCGGTTGTTGCGATACATCCAGTCGTAGAGACCTTTGCGCATTTCCTGACCCCTGTCCTCGTAGTCTATGGCGCCGGCGCGGTCAGATAGGCGTACAGCGCGGCCATGTCGTCGTCGGTCAACTGCGCCGCCACCTGCCAGGGCATACCTTCGGGGAAGGCGACGCCGTCCGGCTTGACGCCGCTGCGCATCATTTCGGCGAACTGTTCCTGTGTCACTGTGCTGACCAGCGTCCGCGGGTTGGGCACGGCCGGCCCCGCGGCGCTGGCAGGCGCGCCGGTGGCGTCCGGCCCGTGACAGCCGCGACATTCGGCGAAGGTGGCCACATATTTGCCGTATGCGGCCGTGACGCCTGCAGGCGGCGCGCTCACCGTCTCCGCGCCCTTCTCCCACGTCCCAAACATCCCGGCACCGAACATCAGCGCGCCCACGAAGCTGAACCTGTCGCCGGTCTTGGCGGTCTGCTCGGCCGGCGGCAGGGTACGCAGATAGGCGACGATGGCCTCGGTGTCGGCGTCGCTCAACTGGGCGTAGGGCAACAGCGACATGAAGATCAGCAGGTCGCCGTTCTTGTCCACCCGGTGGCGCAGGGTGCGGAAGAGTTCGCCGTCACTGTAGCCGGCCAGCTTGCCGCCGGGGGTCAGGTTCTCCGCCACCAGATCGCCGACGAAGCCGAAGCCCTCGGCCGCGGCGATGTTCCAGCCGCCGTTGAGCGGATGCTGCATGGAAGGCATGCCATCTGCGCCCACGCTGCTGTGGCAGCCGATACACGACAGGTTGACCAGATAATCGCCCCGGGCGATCTGCTCCGGCGTGCCGGCTACGGTCAGGTCGGGCGCGGCGGGCGCGCCGGGGGCGTAGGCGACGGCGATGCCTTTGCCGCCGAAGAAGGCGAGCGCGGCAAAGAGCAGCGTCAGCAGCCCCGCACCGATGCCGCCAGCGATTTTGACCCACAGCCGCTGGGCGCGCACCGCCCGCCAGGTCAGCCAGCCACAGAACACGGCCAGGGCGATGACGATGAGCAGAATGAGTAGATTGACGATCATTTGGGTTCCTCCTGGGTTGGTAGATTGGTAAATTGGTAGATTGGGCGCGTTGTCCAGGGGTGGAGCGTTCGCGCCATTCGTGGCCGGGGCTTACGGCTCGACCACCAGGACGCCAGCCATGCCGGCGGCTTCGTGGCCGGGGGAGCCGCAGTAGAAGCGGTAGCGGCCCGGCTCCGTGGGGGTGAAGACCGCGTCGTAGGCGACTTTGGCCGGCAGGGGCGCGTGGATGTCGAACTCGTCCATGTCGAAGGCGTGGGCGTAGCCGTCGCGGTTGACCACGTGCAGCGTCACTGCCTGGCCGGCCTTGACGTGCACCTCGTCCGCCACGAAGCGCATGCCGTCCGTCTTGATGGTGATGCTGCCATCGCCCGATCCGCAGCCGGCCAGCAGCAGGGCGGGCAGGATGAGCAGCCAGAAAAGTCGTTTCATCAGCAATCCTCTTGCGAGTGCGTGCAGCGCCAGGCTTGCAGGAAAGCCATCCAGCGCCAACGCTTGACGCTGTTGCAGCCTGACACTCGCCATCATACAGACCGATCATTTAGAGATCGTTTATTCGCGTCACGGAAGCGAGCCTCTGCGCCACGGAGAATACAGAGGGTGTTGGCTGCGCCGCACCCTCGTCGTGCTTCCTTTCTTGGTTCGGCGCGATCGTTGAACGGTTGCGACGGTTTCGTATGGTTTGATCGCGGCCCGGCTCTGTGCTAGGATCAAGCCAAAGGCTGGGCGTCTGTTTGCCCGGTGTGATTCGATGAAGAGGTTCTCCTGGCGCCAAATAATGCAATTACCTGAATCAGCATCCGTCACCTACGCAGTCTGCAATACCGGGCCCCTGATATCCGCCTTTCAATCTGACAGTTTTCTGTTACTTTCTCGGATCTTCGCAGAGATTCATATTTCTCCAGCCTGTCATTCAGAACTGATACGGCATGGTTGGGAAGCGGAACTGGAGTTGGCAAGGCCATCATGGGTTGTGATAGAGCTATCAGACGAAGAAGAAAAACAGGCGTGGGAGATTGCCGGGGAGATTGCACGACACCCCGATACAAACGATCCTATCGCCGCAAATCATCTCGGCGAGGCCCAAGCCATTCAACTGGCGCTACGCCCTCAGTACTGCTATGACATTTTATTGCTCGACGAGCTTGCCGCACGAGCGGTTGCGCGGCGCAAGAAACTCAAGCTATCAGGCTTTCCAGGGGTTTTGCTCATGGCTGTCCAGGTTGGATTGCTCTCCGCTGAGGCGCTGCGAGAACGACTGCAGCGTTGTCGTCAGCAAGGCACCCATTACGGCGTCGCGTTCATCCAGCAAGTATATGAGATGGCAAAACAAAATGAAAGGTGATAATCATGCTAAAATCAGCTCATGAACCAAAATCAAAGCTAATGAGTGCTTCTGATGTTTGGGGCGATGCACTGCAATTATCTACTGTATTGCGTTCTAATCTCCTACGAACCGAGCCGATCGTCCGGTTACAGATTCCTTTTTCTGCATTTCTTTCAGCGGTTGAGGGCTTCGATCATGATGAATTGATCGCCCTGCGCCAGAGGGTGGAGGAGCGTCTGGCCGCGTGAGCAACAAGTGCAATGCCTGAATCATTCCGCGCGTATGGTGATATCGTCACCCGATTCGCAGCCGGCCAGCAGCAGGGCGGGCAGGATGGTCAGCCAGAGACAGCGCTTCACGATCCGCCCTCCGCGGTGGACGGATTGTCTTCGCGCACTGTGCAGGGGATGCCGTAGCGCTGCAGCACGGCGACCATCTCCCCGGCGCAGGCGCGCCGCTCACCGGCGGTGGCGAAAGTGAAAACAGTCTCGGCTGTAAAGGCCAGGGTATAATCGCCGGCGCGCGGCGCGCTGGCGTTTGCGTTGATCCATATCCCAGCATTTCTAGGCATGGTCGGTTCTCCTCTGAGAATGGGCCACGGGGCTCCTTGATCTACCTCGACGCCTCCACCAGGCGCAGGGGAAACAGCGGCGACCTGATGGGGACAATGCAGACTTCCGAAGTCTCCGAGACTTCGGAAGTCTGAGACGCTACGCCCCGGCTTCCAGAATGTCTTTCACGTTGGCCAGTGCGCCCTCGAACTGTCGTCTTAACATGGCCGCCATCACCGGCTCGGCCAGTTTGAAGAATCCGCCTACCTCCCCTTTCGCGCTGATTGTCATGCGCGTGCCGTTGTCGGCGGGCTCCAGGCTGTAGCGCGCGGTGCTGGCGATCGGCCCCGAGATGGATTTGTAGGCCCAGGCCCGGTTCGGCTCGAACTCCGTCACTTCCGAGTTGACCTCCATGCGCTTGCCGAGGGTCTGGCCGACCCAGACGTAGGTGGTCCCTTGGCGCACCGGTGGTTCCGAGATCAGCCGCGTCTCGACAGTGCCGGTGTGCCATAGCGGCAGGTTGTCGAAGTCGGATATATAGGCCCAAACTGCTTCCACGGGCCGGTTGATGGTGATACTGCTTTCGAGTTTCATGGGGTTTCTCCTTTCGAATGTGCTTACAACGACGCCTCCACCAGGCGCAACGGGAACATCGGCGACCCGGTGGGGACGATGACGCGGCGCATCTGCAGGCCGGCGTCGGCCAGCAGGCTGCGCATTTCCGCTTCCGTGCGCTCGCGGCCGCCGATCTGCTGCAGCATGTGCAGGTCGTAGAAGAGGCTGATCGCGTCGAACGGCTCTGCCAGCAGCCGGTCGATGATCAGCAGGCGGCCGTCGGGCGGCAGCGCCTCGCGGCAGCGGGCCAGGATGACCGCGCACTTCTCGTCCGACCAGTCGTGCAGCACCGCCTTCAGGATCAACAGGTCGGCGGACGGCACGTGCTCGAAGAAACTGCCGGCGATCACCTCGACCCGGTCGCCCAGGCCACCCAGCACGTGGTTCGCTGTGACGCCTGGCATATCGATAAGGATGCCGCGCAGATGGGGGGTGGCTTCCAGGATGCGCTTGAGAAAGACCCCCGTGCCGCCGCCCACGTCGCAGACCGTGCGGAAAGGCGTAAAGTCATACGCCGCGGCCAGGGGAGAGTCCATCATCGAGTAAGCCGCCTGTGCCTGTTGGAAGGGGATGCCCAACTCCGGGTGCTGTTCCAGATAGTCGAAGAAGGGCGCGCCCATGACGTGGGTGAAGGCGCTCTCGCCGGTGGCCAGGGTATAGGCGAAGTTCTGCCAGGGGCGTTGGTAGGCGTCGGTGCCCATCATGAGCAGGCCATTATGCAGGCTGCCCGGCGTGTCCTTGAGCAGCGCGCGACCAAGAGCGGTGAGCGCGTAGCGGTCGCCATCGCGGGCGGTGATCTCCAGAGCCGTCGTCATGCGCAGGGCGCGGAAGAGGGTGGGGCCGTGCAGTCGGCAGGCCGCGGCCAGCTCAGCTACAGTGCGGGGACCGGCGGCCATCTGCTCGAACACGCCGGTCTTGACCAGGGCGTGGCAGAGCATCAGGCTCGCCCAGCCCTGCACCCACTGGAAGAAGCGGGCCTGGGGCGGGACGGCGGGTGGGGTGGATGGTGTGGTCATGGGTCTCTCCTGTGGACATGCGCTACGCCGGGGCGGACTGCGCGGCGCCCTTGTCCCGCAGCAGCAGGACGCCGCCCCACACCAGCCAGACCAACACGAGCAGAAGCGCCGGATAATAGGTCAGGTTGCTCAGCAGGGTCAGCGTCGGGCTGGACAGGTTGGTCCAGTCCCCGCCGCCGGAGATGTTGACGATGGCGTTGACTATGCCCAACGCGCCGCCGATGATGCCGAAGATGGGCAGGAAGCGTGGGAAGCCAGCTTTGCCTCTGGCCGCCAACCCGGCCAGCAGGGCGGGCAGCATGAAGGCCAGCACATTGAAGATGTTGAACAGGGTGGACGGATCGGTTCCGGTGAATAACGCGCCGATGCCGCCCACCACCGTCGAGCCAACCGCAGCCAGGCCGAGGGGGGACGAGCCGAGGGATTTGTCCAGGGCATAGTAGAACAGGGCCATCAGCAGCATGCCGATCCCCAACAGTGCGGGAATGGCGTACCCGCCAAAGAGGAGCAGAATGCCGAGGATGGCGGCGATGCCGCCGATGCGATTGAGGGATGAGGTGTTCATAGTTCGATCTCCTTTGGTTGAAGTTGGTTTGAGTCAAGCGTGGACGACTCCATCATCCACTTTTCCAGAAACGCGGTGAGTTCCTGTAAATTCTTGAATCCGATACGCGCCTCCTTCTGCGGGTCCTCCAGGCTGATGCGCCAGACAGGCTGATCCGGCCGGGCGTCTGGTTGCATCCACAGGCCCAGGATGAAAAAGCGATGGCGGGGCCGCTCTGACTGGCCGGGCATGCGTGCTCCTGTTACAGGTTCGTTGTCTGTGCTATACTGTCGTCGGCGCAGTGCGATGCAGGTTGCGGGCGGCGCCGTCACTCGGTGAACGGTTCTACGTCTGCCATCCTACAGTGTCATCATTTAGAGATCGTTTATTGGAGCCGGCAATCGTGGCGAATTTGCAGATTCATCTGCTCGGCGGTTTGCAAATCCGGCTGGGCGACGGCGACCCGCCCCATTTCGTCTCCAGCAAGGCCCCTGCCCTGCTGGCCTATCTGGCTGTCACCCGGCGGCCGCACCGCCGCGAGGCCCTGGCCGGCCTGCTCTGGGGCGAAATGCCCGACGACGCCGCGGCCAACAACCTGCGCCAGGCCCTCAGCAGCCTGCGCAAGGCCGCCGAGCCGCATCTGCGCATCGACCGCGACGAGGTGGCGTTCAACGCCGACGCTCCCTATTTCCTCGATGTCGAACTCTTCAGCGACCTGCTGCGCTTGCAGCGCGGCCAGCCGCCGGCCCAGGGCATCGGCCTGCTGCGCCGGGCGCTGAGCCTCTATCAGGGCGAATTTCTGGCCGGCTTCCACGTGCGCGACGCGCCCGATTTCGAGGAGTGGGTGCTGGGGCAGCGGGTGCAATTGCGCGATCTGGCCCTGGACGGGCTGGAGAGCCTGACCCGCCTGCTGATCGAAAGCGGCCAGTGCCAGGAGGCGATCCCCGTCACGGCCCAACTGCTGGCCCTGGACCCCTGGCGCGAGGAGGCACACCGCTGGCGCATGTTGGCCCTGGCCCGCTGTCGCCAGACCAGCGCCGCCCTGGCCCAATACCGGAGCTGCCGCGCCATCTTGCGCCAGGAGTTCGACGCCGACCCCTCCGCCGAGACCACCGCCCTCTACGAGCGTATCCGCGCCGCCCAGAACGCGCCCCGCCACAACCTGCCCGGCGCCACCACCGGCTTCGTGGGCCGGGAAGAGGAGCTGGCCGCGCTGGCCGGCCTGCTCGCCCACCCCGCCAACCGCCTGCTGACCCTCCTCGGCCCCGGCGGCGTTGGCAAGACGCGCCTGGCCGTGGAAGTCGCCCGCAGTTGCGAGCCGCTCTTCCTCAACGGCGTCTGCTTCGTATCGCTCGCCCCCGATCCCCAGGCCGGGCCGGAGCAACTGGCGCAAGCCCTGGCCCAGGCCCTGAACTGCCCCCTGGCCGGCTCGGCCCCTGCCGCCACGCAGGTCGTCGCCTTTCTGCGCTCCAAAGAAATGCTGCTGGTGTTGGACAACCTGGAGGAATGGCTGGAGGCCGCGACCTGGCTCAGCCGCCTGCTGGCCCAGGCCCCGGAGGTGAAGATCCTGGCCACCTCCCGCCAGCGGCTGGATTTGCAGGCCGAGCGGGTCTTCCCGTTGCAGGGGCTGCCCTGCCCTGCCCCGGAGGAGGCCGATCCCGCCGCGTTGGCCGCGGCCCAGTTGTTCGTGCGCCGCGCGCAGCGCGTGCAGCCGGACTTCGCCCTTGCGCCTGGGGATTGCCCCGCGCTGGCGCGCATCTGCCGGGCCGTGCAGGGGCTGCCCCTGGGCATCGAGCTGGCCGCGGCCTGGGCGCACCAACTCAGCCCGGCCGAAATCGCCGCCGCAATCGAGCGCAGCTTCGACTTCCTGGCCACGACGCGGCGGGACGTCTCGCCCCGCCAGCGCAGCCTGCGCGCGGTCTTCGACTGGTCGTGGGGCCGGCTGAACGCAGAGGAGCAGCAGACCTTCGCCCGCCTGGCCATCTTCCCCGGCCCTTTCACCCGCGCCGCGGCCCAAGAGGTCGCCGAGGCCGGGCTGTCTACCCTGGCCGGGCTGGCCGACAAATCCCTGGTCTGGCGGCGGGGCGATCTCTACCAACTGCACCAGGTGGCGCAACAGTTCGGCCGCGAGAAACTGGAGCAGGCGGGAGGGCTGGCCGCGGCCCAGACGGCCCACGGCCGCTACTACGCCCGCTTCCTGGCCCGCCAGGCCGCCGAGCTGCAGGGCCACGATCAACAGGCCGGGCTGGACGCCATCGCCCGCGAAGAGGAGAATGTGGCCGCGGCCTGGCGACAGATGGCCGCGAGCGGCGCGCTGGGCGATCTGGCCGCGGCCACCGACGGCCTCTATCACTTCCTGGCCATCCGCAGCCGTTTTCACCAGGGAGTGGAACTCTTCGCCGCGGCCCGGCGGGCCGCGCAGCCCCTGGCCGCGGCCGACCCCACGGCCCGTGGGGTCTTCGCCCGGTCGCTGGCCCGGGAAGGCCGCTTCCTCTCCTTCCTCTCCCGCTATGCCGAGGCCAAGCCCCTGCTGCACGAAGGGCTGGCCATCGCCCGGGAGCTGAACGAAGCGGAGGAGATGGCCTTTGCCCTCAACCACCTGGGCGGCGTCGCCCGCATGGAAGGCGACCTGGCCCTGGCCGGCCGGCTGATCGAAGAATGCCTGGCCCTGCGCCGGCAGACCGGCAGTCGGGGCGGCCAGGCTGTGGCCCTGCTGGAGTTGGCCGGCATCGCCTTTATGGCCGGGGAGTACGCCGCGGCCATAAGCCGCTGCCAGAAGGGGCTTCCTCTGGCGGAAGAGGCCGGGGATCGCCAGACCGCGGCCCATCTGCTCACTGGCCTCAGCCTGAGTTGCCGGGAATTGGGGGAATGGGAGGCGGCTTTGGACTACGGTCGCCGCGGGCAGGCCATCTACGAGGACTTGGGCGACCGCTACGGCATCATCCAGGCGGCGCTGACCCTGGGCGAGTTGAGCCGACGGCTGGGCCAGGTCGCCCAGGCCCGGGAGTTCCACGCCCAGGCCGTGCGGATCAGCCAGGAGATCGGCTTCCGTTCCGGGGAGGCGGACGGTGACTACCGGCTGGGGCAGATCGAGGCGGACGCGGGAGAGGTGGAGGCGGCCTTGAGTCACTTCCGCCAGGCCCTGACCCTGGCCTACGAGATCGAGGAACTGCCCCTGGCGTTGGATGCGCTGCTGGAGATCGGGCTGTTGCAGATTGGGATGGGGGATACCACCAGCGCGTGGGCCATCTTGTCTTTTGTGAGCGCGCAGCCGCAGTTGGCTGAAGCGGGCCGCGCCCGCCTGTCGCCTATCCTGGCGGGGTGGGGCGGGCAGAGCGACCCGGCCTCGCGTCCGGCGGATCTGACCCTATCGCGGGCGGTGGCGTTGGCCGGGGCAGGTTGAGCAGTTCCTTTTGTCGATCAATAAAAACGTCGACACAGCCGCGCGGCGGCAAGAGGGGGGAAGCGCGCTCCCGGAAAGCGTTTGATATAGGACCGCTTTACGGTATAATTTCGTCATGTTACACCGCCATCTAACCCATCAGGAATTTACCCTGGCTGCGATTGACGACGTGATCGCGCGCGGCAAGCGGCGAGACTGGGCCGCTTTACGCCGCGCGGCATTGGCCGATCGCGTCCTGCTGGAAAAGGTGCTGCGCGTCTGCCAGGCCCACGTGGCCGATCCTTATGCCCAGCGCTATCATTTCTGGAAACACTATGCCGAGCGACACCTTGCCTGATTGGGAACAAGTACTGGCCGCAGCTGTTCACCTCCAGCGTATCCTGCCGCGTGCGGTGCTTGTAGGCGGCAGCGCCGCAGTGGTGTACGCGGCGCATCGGCTCTCCACTGACGCTGATCACGTGTTGACCGATCTTCGACCGCGCTTCGACCAGGTGTTGGCTGAACTGGAGTCGGTCGCCGGCTGGCAAACAGCCCGCGTGCGGCGTCCGATACAAATCCTCGGCAGCCTGGACGGTATCGAAACCGGGGTGCGGCAACTGATCCGGGAAGAACCGCTGGAAACCACCCAGATAGCGTATCGGGGAGAGATGTTGACCCTCCCGACAGAAGCCGAGATGCTACGGATCAAGGCGGTGCTGATCCTGCGGCGCAACGCTACGCGTGACTATCTCGATTTCGTGGCCCTGACCGATCATTTGGGCGTTGAGAAGATGGTGGAAGCCCTGCGGTCTTTCGACCGGCTCTATCCTCAGTCAAATGCCGAATCGGCCTTGCAGCAGTTACAGATTCAGCTTGCCAACCCGCTGCCGTACGATCTCGAAGAATTGAACCTGGCTGAATACAAGAGCCTGGCGCCGCGTTGGCGCGATTGGCTGGCGGTCAAAGCAGCCTGCGCCGACTGCGCGATGCTAATCTTTGATCGAATTGTTGGCCTGGACGAATGAATTCATTCCTGCCGGCTGCACCCGCCATTATCTGAATCTGATCGGGGCATGGGGGCCGGGGCAGGTTATGCTGCGGTCTCTGCCTCGGCGTAGACTGCAGAATCGAGTGTGGCCGCAGCCGCCGGCGACCCGACCAGATGATGGAAGGTGCGCCAGGTGTGGTAGCCAACCCGATCCACCCAGCGCATCGATTCCAACTGGCGATGGGCTGCGTCCGGCTGCAGGCGACCGGCAGCGGTTTCTTCCAACACATAAGCCCGCTGGCGACGGCGAGCCTCCGCCTGCTGCAATGAAGTCTGCGCCAGGGCCTGGATCAGCCCCTCCCGCGCTGCTGTGGGCTGCCGCAGCCAGGCCTGGGCCTGCTCCAGCGCCGCGGCCATACGCAGGGCCGCGGCCTGCGCATCGGCGCCATGGATCGGCGTCTCCGTCTCCTGGCAGGCCTCGATCAGGCGGTCGACATGATCGCCGGCATGCAGCAGGGCCAGGCGGCGGGCATAGATGTCGTCCCGATGGCCGGGCAACGGGATCTGGCCGAGGAAGCGGCCGGTCTCATCCATCGCTGCCTGCGCCGCGACCAGATGTTCCTGGTTCTGGCGATGGTGGGGAACGGCGCGTAACGACGCGATTGCCTCGCCCAGGGTGAGGATGACGATCTCGTGCAGGGCGCGGGCCGCGGCCTCCACCGCCACATCGGCCAGGTGCAGCAAAGATCTGTCCAGATGCCGGGTCAGGGCCGGGCCGCGATCGGGGATGAGCCACTCGACCAAACGGGCGAAGAGGGGGATGATGGGCAGGAAAAGGATGGCGCCCAGCAGGTTCATGGTGGTGTGGAACAAGGCCAGCACCACGGCGGGATCATCCTTTTCCAGGCGACTGCTCCAGGAGTGCACCAACGCCAGCAGGTAGCCGGCGAGCAGGAAGGCGATCAAGCCGGTGGCCACATTGAAGAGGATGTGGGCGAGGGCGGTGCGTTTGGCCGGGGTGGCAGCGCCGGCCGCGGCCAGCACCGCCTTCACCGTGGTGCCCAGGTTCTGGCCGATGACCAGAAAGACCGATTGTTCCAGGCCGATGGCCCCGCTGTTGAGCGCGGTCAGGGTCAGGGCCACAGCCGCGCTGGAGGATTGCAGCAGCACCGTCATCACCGCGCCGATCAGCGCCAGCCAGAGATGGTTGGCCAGGGTGGGCCGGCTGAAGAGGCTGAGATCGATGCGTTGGGTCAGGCCGCCCATCCCTGCCTGCAGAAAATCGATGCCGATGAAGATGAGGCCGAAGCCGACCAAGGCCATGCCCAATTGGGCGCGGGCGCCGCGGCTCAGCAGCCGCATCAGCGCGCCCACGCCGATGAAAGGGAGGGCGATAGCGCCCACATTCAGCTTGAAACCGAGCAGGGCCACGATCCAGCCGGTGCTGGTGGTGCCGACGTTGGCGCCGATGATCACCCCGATGGCGGCCGAGAAGGAGAGAAGCCCGGCGCTGACAAAGCCGATGGTGGTGATGGTGGTGGCGCTGGAGGACTGCACCAGCGCGGTCAGGCCCACCCCGGAGAGGAACGCGGCCAGGGGTGTGCCGGTGGAGCGTTCGAGGATGCGTTGTAATTTGCCTCCCGCCGCGGCCTTCAGCCCGTCGGACATCAGGATCATGCCGGCCAGGAAGAGGCCAACCCCGCCCAGGAGGTGGGGGAAGACGGCAAGGAAAAGGGAGAGGGCAGCCATGATCCGAGGGCAAAAAAACCCTAAAGGTTTTTAAAACCTTTAGGGCTTGGGTAAGCGGGTGTTACGACCAATCCGCCAATAGCTGCACCAGCAGCCGCACGCCAAACGCGGTGGCGCCGGCCGGGTAAAGGGGGCGAGCTTTCTTGGCCCAGGCCACGCTGGCGATATCGAGATGCGCCCAGGGATAGCCCTCGGTGAAGTGCTGCAAAAACTTGGCGCTGGTGCTGACCCCGGCGCTGACATCGGGCGAAGTCGAGTTCTTCACATCCGCAAACTCTGATTTTATGTCCTCGGCATAGTCGGCGTACATCGGCATGGGCCACACCCGCTCGCCGGTGACCGCGGCCGCGGCCAACAGCCGTTGGCTCAGGCCCGCGTCCTCGGTGAACAGCCCCGCGGCTTTGGGGCCCAGGGCGATGCCGATGGAGCCGGTGAGGGTGGCCACGTCGATGACTGCGTCGGGCTGGAACCGGGCGGCGTAGGCCAGGGCGTCGGCCAGCACCATGCGCCCCTCGGCGTCGGTGGAGATCACCTCCATCGTCTTGCCGCTCATGCCGCGGAAGACATCGCCCGGCTTTTGCGCCCGGCCATTGATCAGGTTTTCGGTCAGCGGGGCCAGCCCCACCACATGCAGGGGCAGCGCCAGCAGGGCGGCGGCGCGCAGCGTGGCCATCACAACCGCGGCGCCGGTCATGTCATCCTTCATCTGCCACATCGTACCGGGGCTGGCCGTCTTCAGGGAGTAGCCGCCGGTGTCGAAGGTGACGCCCTTGCCCACCAACACGATGCTGGGCAGCGTCGCGGCCCTGTCCGCGTGGTGTTCGAGGATGAGGAACTTGGGCGGCTGCTCCGAACCTTTGGCCACGGCCAGAAGAATGCCCATGCCCAGCGCCTCCATCTCCGCCTGCTCCAGGATCTGGCAGCGCAGGCCGGTTTCTGCCGCCATTTGTTGCGCGGTCTGCGCGATCATGGTGGGCGTGGCGACGTTGGCCGGGTACGCGGCCAGATCGCGGGCCTGATTGACGCTCTCGGCCAGGATGCGGCCTTTGGCCACGCCCCGCTGCAGCGCCGGCAGTTGGCCAGGATGCAATTCGACCACCGTCAACTGCGCGATCTCTTTCTTTTCCCTGGCGACGCTGGCCTGCCGCGGCATCTGGTACATTTCCAGCAGGCTGGCCTCGACCAAAGCCGCCGCGGCCTCTGCCGCGTCCAGCCCGCCGACCCCGGCCCCGTGCACGATCGTGCCCACGGTCCTGGCCCCGGCGTTGGCCGCGGCGCGGATGGCGTGGGCGCCGGCTATGCGGGCCTTGGCCAGATCGAACTCGGCCGCGGGGCCTAGCCCGGCGACGATGACGCGCGGCGCGGGCAGGGCGGCGTGGGTGTGCAGCAGCACCGTCTCGCCCAACTTGCCTGTGCAATCGCCCAGCGCGATCAAGTCGGAGATGCGCCCGCCCAGCGCCTTATCGACGGCGCCGGTGGCCTGGCCGGGGCGGGTCACGCCCTCGAATAGATTGACGATCACCGCATCCGCGGCGAACTCGGTGATAGTGGCTTGATGGATGGCAATGTTCATGGTGGTTATGGAAGGGTGAGAGAGGGTCTGGAGAGGGGGAGTGGGTGCGGCCATGATAGCCCGCGGGGCGCGCTGCCGGCAAAAACCTGGCAGGGCCAAGACAGGGGCGCGCGGCCGGGTCAACCAAATGTGTCGATCAAATATTGCACCACCTGGCGGTCGATCGTGTCCCCTTCGCCGTTCCAGCGGTCTTCCAGATTCTCGATGCCAACCAGTAAAAACAGGGCCTTGCGCGTGGCTTCATCGAAAAGGCCATTGATGGGGCCATCGTAATAGCCTTCTTTGCGCAGGATCGGCTGCAATTGGGCAGCCACAGAGGCCACAGGCACCAGATCCGCCGGGTCTACCTCGCCAAAATAGAGGTGATGCAGCTCGACCAGGCGCTTGAGCTTGTCGATGGGATAGGGATAGTCATCGACGCGCAGGTCGAGATAGCGATCGGTGTGGCCGCCGTAGCCCCCATTTTCGGCCACGACCAGCACGCTGGCAGCCTGGCGGCCCCGTTTGTCCCCGCCCGCGTCCTGGCCCGCGGCCAAGGTCTCGACCAACCAATCGGCCAGCTCGCCGCTGCCCCCGCGCGCCCGCTGGAAACACGCGGCCATGGCCTCGACCGTGCCGGGGATGAGGAGGTTGCCCTGGCAGGCAAAGCCATCGCCGACGATGTGCCCGGCCCATTCATGGCAGGCCGCGCCGGTGTAGGCCGCGGCCCGGCCTGCGCCATCGACCACGCCCATCTGGCGCAGGTCGCGATCTTTGTCATCGGCCACCAGCGCCGCGATCGTCTCCTCGGCGGAGCGCCCGCCGGCCATCATGTCCAGCCCGCGCGGGCCGTAACTGAGGTTGGCGTAGGATTGGGTGGCCACGGCTCCGGCTTGGGCGCGCGCCCAGGGCACCACCGCGCCCACGGCCAGGAATTTGGATTGTACGGCCACGCCCCACTGCCGGCGGACGGGGTCGTAGGCCACGATGGAAAAAGTGGTGATGGCGGGCATGGGTTTTTTCTCCACAGGCAGGGAACGATCGGTGAGGGTGAGGATGAGAGGACGAGGGTGATCAGGAGGGGGCGGGGCGGTAGACGCCGGCGGGATTGACGCCGACGCTGCCGGCGGCGTAACTCAGGTCATCGAGGGGCTGCAACCGGGCGATCATGGTCGGGCGCAGCAGGGGGATGGGGCGCAGCTGTTGCAGCCGCTGCTCCACCGCATCCGCGCCGGCATTGTCCCACATCCAGCCCTGTCGATCCAGCGCGGCCAGATGCAAGGGCCGGGTGTAGCCACGCAGTGTCTTCTGGCGCTCGCTGTTGAAATACCAGGGAAAATAGGAGAGGGCCAGCTCGCGCAAATTGCGGTAGATCGGCTCTCGCGCCCGCAAGCCGGGATAATTCGACTTGGCCACCGCGCCGATATGGCCATCGCTGCGGTAGATCGCCAGCACGTGATCATCATCCTGCCCCGGTTCGGGCAGCAGATCGATCAGCAAGGGCGGATGCCCCAGCCGGCGCAAGGCCGCGGCCGCAAAAAGAGCGCCATCAAGACAGTGCGCCACCCCTGCCGTCAGCACTGCCAGCGGGCAGAGATTGGCCGCGTCGGTGCTGTAGGGTGTGCGGTCGAGCCAGGCCTGAATGGCCGCGGGACTGTCCAGAGACTCGAACAGGGCCTGCTGCGCAGGGGTGAGCTGGGCGATGAAATGGGCAAGTGCGTTCATGGGTGCCTCAAAGGCTCTTGGCCCGGCCAGGGGTCAGGGGGCGGGGGCGCAGTCGGGCCAGGGCAGGTCGATCTGCGCGGTCAAGGTGCGGTCGGGCGCGAAGAAGTGGGCGGGGATGATGGTCTGGAAGGCATCGGCCCAGGCGTAGAGGCCCAGGCGCAGGCTGGCAGGCGGGATCGCGGGGGGATCGAGCGTCTGGGTGATGGGCACAGGCGTGCGCAGCGGCCAGGCCGCGGGCGGGGGATCGAGGGCCGCGTCCACCTGCGCGATCTTGGCGCCGTTGGCGTCCAGCAGGTGCAGGTAAAGGGTGTGAGGTGTATCGACCCACCCCCACGCCAGCCAGGTGAGGTGGATGGCCGGCTGGCCGGGGCCGCAGGCGATCTGCACATCTTGCAAAGCCAGGGGCAGGGCCTGGGCGGCCGGCGGCGCCGCGGCCACCGGGATGGCCGCGGCCGCGGCGAGGGCGACCGGTTCTGTCAGCTGGATGCGCAGATCATAGGCGCCGGGCGCGGGGGGCGCGGGCAGAGAGAGGAGTAGGGCGGTGCGTTCGGCTGCCAGGAAGGGCAGGGGGGCGGTGAAGGCGTCCTCTTGCATCACCCGGCCCTGCTGTTGCCAGACGGCGCGCCCGCGGGCCAGGCTGCCGGGCGGGAAGACGCGTCCGCCCGCCGCCAGATCGAGAATGAGCAGGGGGGTGTAGGGCTGGGCGGGCAGGGCCGAGGCGGGCAGGAAGAGGTCGCCCCCGCTGGCCTGGGCCGGGGCCCCCTGCCCCGCGACTCCCACCACCCACACCCTCTCGTCCTGCCACAGGATGGGCAGGCCGGACGCGGTCACGTGCGCGCTCAGCGTCTGCCAGGCCGCGGGGGAGAGGGATTGGCGGTGCAGGAGCACAAAACGCACGTCCAGGGCCTGGTAAAGGGGCAACACCTGCGGGTCGGGGAAGCGGTTGAGCAGGTCGATCAGGGCCTCGTGGCGGGGGGGGACGAAGCCGCTGTACCCGGTGGGGGTGGGGCGCCAGTGGAAGATGGAGAAATATTGCGGCCACAGCCAGCGTTCGGGCAGGCGGCGCTGTTGGGGCAGGGCCGCGGGCAGTTCGACCACGCCGCCGGGGGGTTGCTGGGCCAGCCAGGCGTAGACCGCGGGCGCGGCCTCGCCCTGGGGCACAGGCAGCACCGTCGTAGCCGGCCAGACCAGGGATTCGAGGAAAATCGCCCCCACGGCCGCGGCCAGGAGCAGGCGAGGGACGCGGCGCCGGCCCAGGGCGGCGATCGCCATGCCGGCCAGCAGCCCGATCCCCAGCATGACAAAGGCAGCGAAGCGCGCGGGCGCGCGCAGGGCCGCGAATCCCGGCAGATGCGTGTGCAGCCAGGTGTAGGGCAGGGTCACGGTGGGGGTCAGGGGGTGCAGCGGCTCGATCATCAGTTGCGGCCCCAGGCTGAGCAGGAAACCGGCCCCGATCAGCAGCAGAGCCACGGACGTCCAGCCGGCCGCCATCCTCCGTCCCTGCCCCCGCGCCAGGATCAGGGCCAACAGGGCCAGCAGGGGCGCCAGCAGGCCGGGGAAAAGGAAATCGACCGGATAGGGGCCGACCATTGGCGGGTCGGCCAGGGCCAGCCAGCGCCCGTACAGCAGGTTGCCGCCATCCACCAGCGCCCACTGCCGCAGGGCGGCGGCGAAAGGCAGGGCATCGGCCAGGGTGCGCTCCAGGCCCAGAGTGCGGCTGACGCGCAGATAGGGCAGGGCGTAGAGGAGGATGGCCGCGGCGCTGAGCAGCGCGGCCAGGGTCAGGCCGGCCAGACTGCGCGGCCACCTGCGCCGGTGGGCCAGCAGAAAAAGGGGCGCCAGCAGCGCCAGCATCAGGGCAGTGAACAGGCCATAATAGAGGGTGGTGATGCTTTGCAGGATCAGAAAAAAGGCCAGCAGCAGCGCGTCCCGGCCCCGGCCCCAACGGGCCCGGCTCCGGCCCCAACGGGCCCGGCTCCGGCCCCGGCGGGTCACCCGCCACAGGTAGATGAGGGCGAGGGGCAGCCATTGCAGGGTCAGCATCTGCGTTTTGGGCGTCATGCTCAGGCGATAGGCGTTGAAGACGAAGACCACGCCCACGAGGATGGCGGCCAGGGTGTGGCGGGTGACCATCTTGCCCAGAAGAAAGGCGGTGTAGCCGCCGAGCACAAAGCCGGAGAGGAGCACCAGATTGTGGTTGAGGACAGGCAGATCGCCGGCCAGGGCCAGGGGGAAGATGAGCAGGGCGCTGCCGAGCAGGGTCTCGGAGTAGGCCAGAGCGTCGGCGTAGGGCCAGAAGATGTTGGCCTGGAAGAGCTGCCCCGGCTGGGTGAGCAGCGCGTGCACATCCCAGGCCAGGATCCAGGTGACGAGCAGGGGATCGACCGCGTCGGTGAGGGCCGTGGCCAGGTGGGCGGAAAGGGGAGCGAGGAAGAGCAGGGTCAGCCCGCTGAAGAGGGCGATGACCGCGAGGTGCTCGGCGCGGCGGCGGGGAGACATGCCCCCAAGCTTAGCACATTCGCGGGCAAAGCCCACACGGTTGCGCAAGACGCGGGGGCGGGCTAGAATAGGGGCATGCCGATCTACGAGTATCAATGCCAGGCCTGTGGCCAGATTTTCTCCCATTTGTGGCGCTCGATTGCCGCGGCCGCGGGGCAGGACGCGCCTGCCTGCCCCCATTGCCACAGCGCCGAGACGCAGCGCCTGCTTTCGCGGGTGACGGTGTTGGGTGGGTTGGGGGGATTGACGCCTGCCGAACAGCAGGCCGAGAACAAACAGGCGGAACGCCTGGCCTCGATCACGCCCAAAGAGCAGATCGACAGCCTGCGTCGCGGCAAAAAAAGGGAAGATGGCGGCTAAACGGGGCCGGAGTTGCGTCTTTTGATCGGCGCCTGCGTCTCTATCCCCACACTCTGTTCCCACATCCTCTCACATGTCGCCAGGAGGCGCAGCTATGACCCTTTCACCCCCTTCAACTATCAAAGAACAGGTGCGCGAACGCTACGCGGCCATTGCCGTGGGCGGCGGTTGCTGCAGCGACGCGCCCGCCAGCCGCAGCAGTTGCTGCAGCGACGCGCCCGACGCCGGCATGCAGTTCGTCGATTACACCTCCCTGCAGGCCGATGTCGTGGCCGAGTCCGATCTGGGGCTGGGCTGCGGCACGCCCACGCAGGCCGCGGCCTTGCAGCCGGGTGAGAGGGTGCTCGATCTGGGCAGCGGCGCGGGTATCGATGTTTTTCTGGCCGCGCGGGCTGTAGGCCCCACCGGCTTTGTCCTGGGCGTGGATATGACGCCGGAAATGCTGGCGCGGGCGCGGGCGAACGCGGCCAAAGTCGGCTTTGCCAACGTCGAGTTTCGCCAGGGCGAGATCGAAAACCTGCCGGTCGCAGCCAATTCGATCGATGTCATCCTCTCCAACTGCGTGATCAACCTCGCCCCGGACAAAGCGCCGGTCTTCGCCGAGATGTACCGGGTGCTGAAACCGGGCGGCCGCTTTGCCATCTCCGACATGGTCACTTTTGGCGAGGTGCCGGAAATGATCCGCACGGACATGGCCCTGTGGTCAGGCTGCATTGCCGGCGCCCTGGATCGGGAAATCTATCTGGATATGCTGGCGGCCAGCGGGTTCCGGCAGATCGAAGTCATCAAAGAGCAGCGCTACGACGCGTCCTGGCTGCCCAAAGCGCACCAACAGCAGGATCTGGCCCGGCTGCAAGTGGAGCGGGGCGATTTCGGCATGGCCAGCGTCACGGTTACGGGCTGGAAATAGGGTCGTCAACCAGCGGTCGCAGCGGTCGCAGCGGTCGCAGCGCTCCGACCGCTTGACACCCCGCCTCTCCGCCTGCGTCGCAAGCCAGCGGTCGGAGCGCTCGCAGCGCTCCGACCGCTTGACACGCCGCCTCCCTGCCTGCGTCGCAAGCCAGCGGTCGGAGCGCTCGCAGCGCTCCGACCGCTTAACACGCCCCCTCCCCCCGCTGTGCTATAATGCCGGCATGGAGGTCATTCTTACACACGAACACGCGGATTTCGACGCCTTGGCCAGCCTGCTGGCAGCCAGCAAGCTCTTCCCCGACGCCTTCCCCGTGCTCCCCCGGCAGATCAACCGCAATCTGCGCGATTTTCTCACCCTCTATCGCAGCAGCTTGCCCTTTCGCCGCGCCGACGAACTGCCCCGCCGCGGCGTGGAACACGCCATCTTCGTCGACACCCAAACCGCGCAGGCGGTGCGCGGCATGACCGCGGCCACGCCGGTGCGTATCATCGACCACCACGCCTGCGAACGCGACCTGCCAGAGCACTATTACTATTGGGGCGAGCCGGTCGGCGCCACCACCACCCTGCTGCTGGAGCAGATCGTCAGCCGCGGCTTCCCCATCTCGCCCATCGAAGCCACCCTGCTCCTGCTCGGCATCTACGAAGACACCGGCAGCCTTTCCTACACCAGCACCACCGCCCGCGACATGCGCTGCGCCGCCTGGCTGATCGAGCGCGGGGCCAATCTCGAAGTCGTCAATGACTTCCTCCACCACCCCCTCACCCCGGCGCAGCAGCGACTGCTCAAACAACTGAGCGACAGGGCCGAGACCCTCGACATCGCCGGCCACACCGTGGTCATCGCCCAGGCCCAGGCCGACGCCTACGTGGACGAGATCAGCACCCTGGCCCACAAATTGCGCGATCTCTTCGACCCCGACGGCCTTTTTCTGATCGTTGACTTGCAGGATCGCATCCAATTCGTGGCCCGTTCCACCAGCAACCACATCCACGTGGGCGACATCGCCGCGGCCCTGGGCGGCGGAGGGCACGCCCGCGCCGCCGCCGCCCTGGTGCGCGACCGCAGCCTGGCCGAGGTGCGCAGCCAGCTTGGCGCATTGCTGGCCCAGCACGTCCGCCCCCCCGTCACCGTTGCACAGATCATGTCCTGGGGCGTCACCACCTTCAGCCCCGAACTCTCGGTGGTCGAGGCGCACAACCGCATGCGCCGCATCGGCCACGAAGGCTTTCCTGTGGTCGAAAATGGCCAGATCCTGGGCCTGATCACCCGCCGCGACCTGGATCGGGCCTTGCACCACCACATGCACGCCGCGCCCATCCGCCGCATCATGCGCGCGGGATCGTTCACTGTTGGCCCCGACGACTCGATCCAAACCTTGCAAAACCGCATGATGGAGGCCGGCTGGGGGCAGGTGCCGGTGCAAAATGAACAGGGCGAAATGATCGGCATCGTCACCCGCACCGACCTGCTCAAGCTGTGGGCCACGCCAGAGCAGGAACTCTCGCCCCCCTCCATGGCCCTGAAGATGGAGGCGGCGCTGCCGGAAGATCTGCTCGACCTGCTGCGCCGGGTAGGACAGGCCGCGGCCAATCTGCAGTTCCCCCTCTACGGCGTGGGCGGCTTTGCCCGCGACTTGCTGCTGGGCCGGCCTAACTTCGATGTCGATCTGGTGGTGGAGGGGGACGCGGCCACGCTGGCCACAGACCTGACCCAGCGCTACGGCGGCCGCGTCCGCACCCACAAACGCTTTGGCACCGCCAAATGGATTCGCGATGACGACGCCTTCGCCGCCGGCCATGCCCTGGCCGATGGCACCCCCGCCAGCCTCGATTTCGCCGCGGCCCGCACCGAATTCTACGAAGAAGCCACGGCCCTGCCGGTGGTCGAGAACTCCAGCATCAAACTGGACCTGCACCGCCGCGATTTCACCATCAACACCCTCGCCATCCGCCTGGACGAAGGGCGCTGGGGGGAGCTGATCGACTTCTACGGCGGCCAGCGCGACCTGGAACAGGGGATCATCCGCGTCTTGCACTCCCTCAGCTTCATCGAGGACCCCACTCGCATCCTGCGCGCGGCCCGGTTCGAGCAGCGCTTCAGCTTCCAGATCGAGCCGCGCACCGCCGAATTGATCGCCGACGCCATCGATCTCCTGCCCCGGATCAGCCCGGCCCGGATGCGGCATGAATTCGAGCTGATCCTGCAAGAGCGGCGGCCGGAACAGGCGCTCAACCGCCTGCAGGAGCTGGGCGCGTTGCAGCGCGTCGATCTAGCCCTGACCTGGACGCCGGAACAGAGCGCGCACTTTCGCCGGCTACGCGCCGCGCTGGCCGAATATGCCACGCCCCCCGACGCCATGGAGCGGCTCTATCTGGCCCTGTGGCTCTGCCGGATGAGCAGCGCCGTGCACAAACGCATCACCCACGCCCTGAACCTGAACAGCCGCAGCCAATCCCTGCTGGCCGAATGCGCGCAACTGCGCACCCTCATCCCCGCCATCATCCGCCCCGGCCTTGCCTCCTCCCAACTCGATCAACTTTTGCACCCTTTCAGCGACGCGGCCCTGCTCCTCATCCGCATCGACGCCGATGACTGGCTGCTGAGCGAGCGCGTCCACGACTACACCGCGCATCTGCGCCCGCAGCAAACCCTGATTGGCGGCGCGGATCTCAAGGCCCTGGGCATTCCTGCCGGGCCGATCTACAAACGCATCCTGGCCGCCATCCGCGCAGCCCGGCTCGATGGCCGGATCGCCACCCGCGAGGAGGAGATCGCCCTTGCCCGCACCCTTGCCGATGGCCGATAGCAGGTTGGCCGCAAGCCATCGTCTATCATCCCGACCAACCCGCCCTACTCTTTTTCTACTCCTTTTATCCCCGGAGGATCACCCATCATGAACAAATCGATTCGTCACGTCGCCGCGCAGGTATGGCGCGGCCTTTTCCTGGAACCCGATGCCTACGACGAGGCCGCGGACAGTCCCAATCCCTTTGTCGAAGGCCTCTTCATGGTCGCGTTCGTGGGCCTGCTGGTCGGCGTCGCCGCCGGCATCGGCGGCCTGCTCGACTGGGCCATCACCCCCGATCTTGGCCGCATGCGCGAGCTGATCTTGCAGGGCCTGCAAGCCATGCCCTGGTTCGAGTTCCTGCGCGGCGATGCCGAGGCCCTGCGCCAGTTCGACTTCGGCTACGATCTGGGTTGGCGCATCTCCGAGATCTTCCAGCCCTCGGCCCTCAATCTGCTGAGCCAGCTGATCCTCACCCCCCTGGGCCTGATCCTGAGCTGGCTGTGGTTTGCCCTGATTGCGCAGGGCGTGGCCCGGCTGCTGGGCGGCAACGGTACGACCAGACAGACCCTGGGCGCCACCGCGTTGGCCGTGGCTCCCAACCTGCTCAACATCTTTGGCTTGCTGCCCATGGTCAGCGTGGCCGCGGTGGGCGTGTGGACGCTGCTGGCCCGCTACGTGGCCTTGCGTCGTGTGCACGAAAACCTGACCTGGGGCCGCACCCTCATCGCCCTGCTGGCCCCGGCGATCCTGTTCGTGCTGCTGATTGTGCTCCTTTCCCTGCTCCTCTCCTCCCTGTTCGCTGCTCTGATCGGAGGTCTGTTCTCATGACACGCTCATCCCTGGCCGAATGGGTGGCCCTGGCCCGCGCCGCCCTCACCCTCAAGGCCGAGCCATTCCATCTCTTCACCGCGGGCCGCGCCTCGCTGAAGCGGGCCGTGCTCCTGGTGATCGTCGTCGGCCTGCTCATCGGCGCGGTGCAGGCCCTGGCCGGCCTCGGCGCCCTCTTCCGCCCCACCGTGATCACCGCGGAGGAGATCACCGGCGGCTTCAACCAGTTCTTCGAACAGATGACCCCCTTCCTGGACAGCGCGGATCCGGCGATGCGCGAGTTCATGAACATCTACCGCGGCAGCATCGAAACCTTCGCGCCTACGCTCGAAGAGATCAGCAAACTGCCTGCGCCCCTGCCCGGCTTCTTCGGGCGCTTGTTCACCTGGCTGGGAGGGTGGCTTTCGACGCCCTTTGCCCTGCTGTCCAAATGGTTGCTTCTCTCCATCTGGATCATGCTCTTTGCCCGCCTGTTGGGGGGCCGCGGCAGTCTGCTCGCCTACCTCTCCGCCTCCTCCCTCTCCACCCTGCCCCATCTGCTCGGCGCATTCAGCTTCATCCCCTGCGTGGGCTTCCTGCTCGGCCTGACGGCCAGCATCTGGGGGTTGGCAATGCAGGCGCGGGCGGTGGAACTGACGCACGATCTCAGCCGGGGCCGGGCTGTGGCCGCCGTGCTCCTGCCCTACGCCCTGCTGCTGTTGTTGCTGATGTGCGGGCTCTTCTCCTTCATCCTTCTGCTGGCCACAGCCGGCAGCTGACGCCCAGAAGCGTCTGCCCAGCCCGCGCCGCCTTTGGGTGGGCGAAAAGAGACGAAGGTAGACGGAAAATAGACGATGGGACGAAGCCAATCTCGTCCCATCGTCTGCCGCCGCCCCGCCGCCCCGCCGCCGCCCACTGACCACTGACCACTGACCACTGACCACTGACCAAACCCCCGCGGGCGAATTTGTACAAATTCGCAAAATCGATCATAATGTGGCCCAGGTCGTGCGCACACTTGCGCAGCGGCCTGCCCGCAGGGTGAGCACTGAAAGCGTTTCGGGAACGGAGGGAGGTATCCGAGGTGCAGTACCACGCTTTCGCACTCCTCTACACCCTCTGGCGTCCTGATCATGCATAGATGACAGGAAATGGTGTGTTATTCTTTTCACACCATATCATTACTTTTGACAAGGAATTGTCAAGCCACAGCAGATTTGGCAATCTCTGCGGCACGCCAGCGCTGGCGTCACCCCCTCTTTTCGGATCAGCGCGTGGATCCGAAGCAACGATCCCACTCCGGGCGCGCAGGTGGGAATGCGCACCCACCCTCCCCTTCCCTCTGGTTGACCGCATGCACACGGTCCTACACCTGCACTGGCGTCCGGCTGACGGCCCGGCGCAGGCCCCCACCATCCTGATCTGGGCTGAGACAAACGAAGCGCCGCAGCCTGTCCGCCAACGGGGCCGGTTAGCGGCGCAGCCGCGGCCGCGATCCCATCCCTTCGCCCTCGCCGATGGCGCGGCCCTGCGCCGTTTCCTGCAACTGTTCGATGCCACGATGATCAGCGGCCGCGCCGAGCCTTTCGCCCTGCACCTGCCCAGCAGCCGCACCGGCCCTCTGCCCAGCCCCGAACTCACCCACCCCTGGGAACTGGACACCGCCCACCTCTTCCTCGCCCCCTGGCAGATCACCGGCCTGCGTCTGCCCCCCGCGTCTGCCCTCTCTTTCCTGCATCACCTCTACCGCGGCGAGGGCCCAGAACGCCCCGCCCTGGGCGCAGACATCCTCTTCTGGCGCAAAGCCTTCGATCTGGTGTTAGAGATCCTGGCGCAGCAGCATTATGTGCCCTCGCTGGCCAGCACAGCCTCTGCCGACGCGCCCTTCCGCGCCATCTGGCAGCCGGTGTGGGATGGCGGCGATCTGCCCCGGCGGCTGCGGCGGCTGGCCGAAGCCATGCCCCCCCTCTGCCGGGCCGGGGCCGAAGCCGACGGCGACGAGCCGGCCCCGCACCAGCTGCTGCGCGCCTTCGTCGAACAGAACTGCGACCTGCTGGTGCGCAGCGGCAGCAACGACGCGCCCCATCGCATCGTCTACCTGCACAACCGCGCCTGCGCCGCCGCCTGGCTCAAGGCCCTGGTCAGCGACGAAGCCACCGTGCCCGCCTCCTCCAACCGTCTGTACGAATTTGCGGCGGAGATGAAAGCCTGGCAGCGCAACCTGGCCCCGATCGGCGATACCGGCTTCGCCATTGCCCTGCGCCTGCACCCGCCCCCGCAGAGCAGCGACAACGGCCACTTCCACGTCCCCGCCAGCGGCTGGCGGATCGACTATCTTTTACAAGCGCGTGAGGAACCCGCACTGCTGGCGCCGGCCGAGAGCGTGTGGCAGGCGCCGGGCGAAAGCCTGATCCTGGCCGAACACCGCTTTGTACGCCCACAGGAAAAGCTGCTGGCCGGGCTGGGACAGGCGGCCAACCTCTTTCCGCCCATCGAACGCAGCCTGCAAGACCCCACGCCCACCCATGTCGATCTCAACACCACCGAGGTGTACGAATTCCTGCGCCAGGCCGCTCCCGCGCTGAAACAGAGTGGATTCGCCCTGATCCTGCCGCAGTGGTGGGAAGAAGCCGCGGCGCGGCTGGGGCTGCGCATCTACCTCACCCCCCTCACCCCGGCCCCGCCCGATGTGGCCCACGACCCCGAAAGCAGCCGCCGTCCCATCAGCTATCGCTGGGAACTGGCCCTGGGAGATACGATCCTCACCCGGCAGGCATTCACCGAGCTGGTAGCCCTGCGCTCGCCTCTGGTGCAGAAAGCAGGGCGCTGGCTACGCCTCGACCCAGAACAGATCGAGGCCGCGGCCCGGTTCCTCGACCGCCAAAGCTTCGAGGGGCGCATGGATCTGCAACAGGCCCTGCGCGTGGCCCTGGGGCTGGACAACAAGATCGACATCTCCGGCCTGCCGGTGGAGCGGGTGATCACCGAAGGCTGGCTGACCGAAGTGATCGCCAGCCTCAGTCAGGGGGATGAGGCGATGCGCCAGGCCGCGCAGCCGGCAGCCCTGCACGGCGCCTTGCGCCCCTACCAACGCTTTGGCTTTGCCTGGCTGCATCGGCATCGCCAACTGGGGCTGGGGGCCTGTCTGGCCGACGACATGGGCCTGGGCAAATCGATCCAGGCCATCGCCCTGCTGCTGCAAGAGCAGGCCGAGATGCAGGGCCTGCCCGCGGCCACCCTGCTGATCTGCCCCACCTCTTTGCTGGGCAACTGGCGCCGCGAGTTCGAACGCTTTGCGCCGGGGCTGCGCCTTTTCATCCACCATGGCAGCGAACGCCCCCGCGCCGCCGACCTGGCCGCGGTCGCCGCCCGGCACGATGTCCTCCTCACCAGCTACACGCTGGCCCGCCGCGACGCCGAAGCCCTGGAGCAGACGCATTGGTACGGCCTGATCCTGGACGAAGCGCAGAAGATCAAGAACCCGGAGACGCTGGTGGCGCAAGCGGTGCAGCGCTTCTCCGCCCACTTCCGGCTGGCCCTGACCGGCACGCCGGTAGAGAACCGCCTGACCGAGTTGTGGTCGATCTTCAATTTCCTCAACCGCGGCTATCTGGGCAGCTACAACAGCTTCAACAAGCACTTTGCCCTGCCGATCGAACGGTATCAGGATCAGCCTGCAGCCGAACGTTTGGCCCGCATGGTCAAGCCCTTCATCCTCCGCCGCCTGAAGAGCGACCCCAACGTCATCCAGGACCTGCCCGACCGCCAGGAGATGAAGGTCTACTGCACCCTCAGCGAGGAGCAGGCCGCGCTGTACCAGCGGGTGGTGGATGAGGGCCTGCCACGCATCGCCGATCTGCGCGGACGCGCCCGCCGCTTGCACATCTTCAACCTCCTCACCCGGCTGAAACAGGTGCTCAACCACCCCTTGCACTACCTGCGCGCCATCGCCGACGCCTCCCCCCTGCCAGAAACCCTCTCCCGCCGCAGCGGCAAGCTCGACCGCCTGACCGAAATGCTGGAGGAGGTGCTGGATGTGGGCGACCGGGCGCTGATCTTCACCCAATTTGCCGAGATGGGCCACCTGCTCACCGAACATCTGCAACAGCAGTTCGACCGCCCGGTGCTTTACCTGCATGGCCGCGTGCCCGCGGCCCGCCGTCAGGCCATGATCACCCACTTTCAGGAGGACCCGCACGCGCCTTCCCTTTTCGTCCTCACCTTGCAGACCGGGGGCCTGGGCCTGAACCTGACCGCAGCCAACCACGTCTTCCATTTCGATCGCTGGTGGAATCCGGCGGTAGAGCGCCAGGCCAGCGACCGCGCCTATCGCATCGGCCAAACCCGGAATGTGCAGATCCATCAATTCATCACCGCCGGCACCCTGGAGGAGGCGATCGACGAATTGCTGGAGCGTAAGAAAGGCTTGGCCGAGGCCATCATCGGGGAAGATGAGGGCTGGCTGGCCGATCTCTCCGACGCGGACCTGTCCGCGCTGCTGCAACTGGACAAGGACAGGGTATGAGCACGCCTCCCGCTGCCCCCTCTGCCACCGCCAGTTGGGCCGAAGCCTGGCTGGCCGCCCTTTCCGCCTTTTCGCATCCCGGCCGCATGCGCCGGGGCGAGCACTTTGCCCGCCGCAAGCGCATCCGCCATTTCGAAGTCAAACCAGGCTTGATCAGCGCTCGCGTGCCTGAGGATGACCTCACCTACGAGGTGCGCCTGCAGATCAAGCCTCTGGACGACGCCACCTGGCAGAAGATCGTCCGGCATCTGGCCAGCCAGGCCCTGTACAGCGCCCGGCTGCTGGCCGGGGAGATGCCCGCCGAGGTGGCGGCGGTGTTCGCGTCCCTGGACGCGCCCCTCTTCCCCGCCGCGGATGCGTTGGAGGCCAGTTGCACCTGTCCCGATTGGGAAGTGCCCTGCAAGCATATCGCGGCCCTGTACTATCTGCTGGCCGAAAAGTTCGAGGAAAACCCCTTTTTGCTCTTCCTGGCGCGCGGGCGCAGCAAAGAGCAGGTGCTGGATCAACTGCGCCAGGAACGGCAGTTGCTGCAGCAACGGCCGGCGCCGGCAGCCGGCGAGGAGGAAGGGCCAGAGGAGAAAGCGCCGGCCACACCCCCCCTGGCCACGCAGTTGGACCGTTTTTACACCTTCGATCTGGCCGGCGATGAGATGCCCTTCCATATCGCGCCCCCCGCCACGCCGATGCCGCACCTGCGCCGTCTGGGTCGCCCATCCTTCACCGAAATCGATCTGGAGGCGCTGCTGGCGCCGATCTACCAAACCCTCACCGAAAAAGCCCTGCATTGGGCCTTCCACGACACCCCAGAAACCGCATGAGCGAATTAGCCGCCAAAGCCATCCAAGAACAACTCTTCCGCCATCTCACCCGCTTCGAGATCGGGGCGCTGCGCACCCTGCTGGAAATGTCCGACCATCCCAGCCCCACCAGCCTGCGCCGCGACGAGGCGATTTTCTATCTGATCGAACAACTCAGCAGCAAAGGATCCCTGCGCAAGGTGTGGGATAAGCTGGACCCGATCACCCAAAAGGCCCTCAGCCTGACCGTGCACCTCACCGGCGGGGTCTATCAGCCAGACACGGTGCAACTGCGCTATGGCCAGGTGCCGCCGGCGCCGCAGCGCTATTGGAGCGGATACAAGCCCACCGAGCTTGACCTCTTTCTGAATGAAGACCAGACCGTGCTCAGCGAGCTGCTGCCCCTGCTGCGCGTGGTGGCGCCCAAGCCGGAGCCCTGGAAGATCCCCACCCAGCCGGAGCCGCCCCCCCGCTACGAGGCGATCGGGTTCGAACGCAGCCCCGGCGAGGCCATCGGCTTGCAAGACCTGATGATGGTGCTGGGGCTGATCGGCCAGCAGCGCATCCTGGTCAACGATCGCCTGGCCCCCACCTTCGACAGCATCCAACTGATCCTGGAGAACCTGCAAACGGGGGATTTCTACGAACGCTTGGCCAGCCAGGATCTGAGCGAGACGATCCGGCCCTTTGGCCTGGTGCGCTTTGCCCTGGGCAGCGGCATGGCCGAGTTGGGCGTGCAGGTGGGGCACAATCACACCGTGCGCCTGAAGCCGTTGGGATGGGAATGGCTGACCCGGCCCAGCGCCGACCTGCTGCTGGACGCCATGGAAAGTTGGATGCGCTTCCACGCGTTCGACGAGCTGTGGCGGTTGCCGCATCTGCGCAACGCCGCCCGCCGCGAATCGAAGCGCACGCCCTCCGGCACGCGGCGCGACCGCATCCTCGAGGCGCTTTCCTGGTGCCCAGAGGGGGAATGGCTGAGCACCGATGACTTTTTCACCGCCCTCAAGCTGTGGCAGTTCAGTTTCGAGGTGGATCTGGAAGGGGATCTGAACGCCATCGACGATAGCGATGGCCGCAAGCTGGATACCAGCGCGCTGCGCGACCCCTGGCGGGCGGTGCAGGGCGCCTATGTGCTGAATGTGTTGTGGGAGACGCTGGGCAGCCTGGGCGCGCTCGACCTGGCCTATACCGAGCCGCAGCACGCGCCCCCCCTGCTGGAGACGCCCTCCGAAAGCTGGCAGCGCCCCATCCAGCCCTACAGCCGCTACGATGGCTTGAAATACTTCCGCATCAACCCCCTGGGCGCGTATTTGTTTGGACACAGCAACCGCTATTCTCTGCCCGAGATCTGTACCGCGGCTTTCCTGCACATCGATGAGACCCTGGCCCTGCACCTGGCAGCCCAGCCGCCCCTGTATCAGCGCCAGATCCTGCCGCTGATCTCGGTGCAGGATGAGGGGGGGCGCTGGCGGCTGAACAAAGCGGCCTGGCTACAGGCACAGCAGAGCGAGGGCACGCTGCGCGAGCAGCGTGAGTTGCTGATCACCCGTCACAACGGCCCCCTCTCGCCCCAGGTGGAGGATTGGCTGGATCAGGCGGAGGCGGACGCCAAGGCCCTGCGCCGCGGGCGCACCATGATCGCCATCCAGGTGCGCAGCAACGAGGTGCGCAATACCATCCTCGAAGACCCCGAACTGCGGCGTTATGCCCGCCTGCTGGATGAGCGCACGCTGATCATCCCCAGTTCACGCGAACACGCTTTCATGCGCCGCGCCCTGGAATTGGGCTATGGCATGGTCGGCGGCCCAGCAAATAGCTGATAGATATTGGATATTAGCAATCAACGGCTAACGGCTAATAGCTAATAGTCAATAGCCAATATCTAACTGCTAACGGCTGATTCCCTGGAACCAGGGGGTGGCCAGCAGGCCGAAGAGCAGCGTGCCCAGCGCGGTCAGGGCCACGGCCAGCGTGGCAGAGGCAGGCAGCGGCAGCCGCAGGTGGGCAGAGGCGGAAGGCTCGGCCATGAACATGCCCACCACCACCCGCAGGTAGTAATAGGCGCTGATCACGCTGTTCAGCACGCCCGCGACCGCCAGCCAGGCCCACCCACTTTCCACCGCCGCCGCAAACAGATAGAGCTTGCCAAAGAATCCAGCCAGCGGGGGGATGCCGGCCAACGAGAGCATGAACATCGCCATGGCCACGGCCAGCCAGGGCCGGCGTCCAAAAAGTCCATCCGCGGCATGGATGCCGGCGTCCTGCACCGCGTAGAATCCGGGCCGCTCCAGCAGGGAGGCGATGGCAAAGGCGCCGATGTTCATGAACGCGTAGGCGAAGAGATAGAAGAGCACCGCGTCGAAGCCTGCGGCTGTGCCCGCCACCACCCCCACCAGCAGGTAACCGGCGTGGGCGATGGAGGAATAGGCCAGCATCCGCTTCAGGCTGCTCTGGCGCAGGGCGGCCAGGTTGCCCAGGGTCATCGTCAACAGGGAGAGGAAGGCCAGCGCCGTGGCCCACACGCCCACGGGCACACTGCCCGCGGCTTGCACCACGCGGAAGAGGGCGACCAGAGCCGCGGCCTTGGTGCCCACCGACATGAACGCGGTGACCGGTGTGGGCGCGCCCTGATACGCGTCCGGCGCCCACATGTGGAAGGGCGCCACCGCCAGTTTGAACCCCAACCCCACCAGGAAGAGGGCCAGCCCTGCCAGCATGTAAAAGCCGCCGGCATTTTGCGCGGCGATGTCGGCCAGCCGGGTGGCGCCGGTGGCGGCATAGAACAGCGCTGCCCCATACAGCAGGAACCCGGAGGAAAACGCGCCCAGCAAGAAATACTTCAGCGCGGCCTCGCCCCCGGCCAACTGCCCGCGATGAAAGCCGGTGAGCACATACAGCGCGATCGACAGGATCTCCAGACTGACAAAAAGGGTGATTAACTCGATCGATTTGCCCAGGAACAGCATCCCCGCCACTGCCAGCAGGTAGAGGGCGTAGTATTCGCTCCGCTGCGTGCTGAAATGGGGCAGATAGCTCCAGGAGAGAAGCAGTCCCAGCGCCGCGGCCAGCAGCACCACCAGGTTGAGATAGCGCGCCAGCGCATCGGCCACAAGCATGCCCTGCAGGGTGGCGCCGCTCCACTCCCCGGCCAGCAGGGTGAGCAGCCCGGCCAGGATCAGCCCGGCCAGGGCCAGGACCGCGGGCGCTTGCTCACGGCCTCGGCTCGCGGCCCGCGGCCACAGCAGATCGGCGATCAGGACCAGCAGGGCCGTGATCAGCACGACCAGTTCAGGCAGGATGAGAGAGAAATCGAGGGTGGGCAAGGACATGGCAGTGGGCAGGAGACGGCGGGGATGAGACGATGGACAAAGGACGATAGACGAAGGACGAAGGACGATGAGGTGATTATGCAACAAAACACATCAATAAGCGACGATAAAATTAATCATTAATCATTGATAACTAATAACCAATAACCAATAACGATCGTCCCTTCGTCCTTCGTCCATCGTCTCATCGTCCAATTACAGGGCCAACGTCGCGGAGGAGTAGTTCGACCGCGGGGGTGATCTTGTCGAAGAAGAGGGCGGGGAAGAGGCCGATGAGGAAGAAGAGCAGCACCAGCGGCGCCAGCACCAGCACCTCGCGGCGGTCCAGATCGGCCAGATGCTGGTTGGCCGGGTTATCGAGGGGGCCGTGCAACAGCCCCCGCACCGCTGCCAGCAGATACCAGGCCGCCAGGATGACGCCCAGCGTGCCCAGCGCCGCCCACAGAGGATTCACGCGGAAGGCTCCCAGCAGGATGGTGAACTCGCCCACGAAGCCGTTCAGCCCCGGCAGCCCCACCGAGGCCATCACCACCACCATGAACAGGGCGCTGTAGACCGGCATCTGCCGCCACAGGCCGCCGAATTCGGCCAGCAGGCGGGTGTGGCGGCGATCGTAGATCATGCCCACCATGAGGAAGAGGGCGCCGGTGGAGAGGCCATGATTCACGCTCTGCAACACCGCGCCGGACAGGCCCTGCTCGTTCATGCTGGCCACGCCCAACATCACAAAGCCAAGGTGGGCGATGGAACTGTAGGCCACCAGCGATTTCACATCCTTCTGCACCAGCGCGGTCAGCGAGCCGTAGAGGATGCCGACGATGGCCAGTCCGGCGATCCAGGGCAGGAAAATGGCCGTGGCCTGCGGGAACAGGGGCAGACAGAAGCGCAGGAAGCCATAGACGCCCATCTTCAGCAACACCCCGGCCAGGATGACGGAGCCGGCGGTGGGGGCCTCTACGTGCGCGTCGGGTAGCCAGGTGTGGAAGGGGAACATCGGTACCTTGATGGCGAAGGCCAGGGCAAAGGTCAAAAAGCCCCAGAATTGCAAGGTGCGATCCAGTCCTGCCTCTTTCAACGTCAGCCAGTTGAAGCTGCCGGTCTGGAAATAGAGCAGCAGGATGACGACCAGCATCAGCGCGGAGCCGGCCATGGTGTACAGGAAGAATTTGGTGGCGGCGTAGACGCGTCGCCCACTGCCCCATTGCCCGATCAGGAAATACATCGGGATCAGGGTGAACTCCCAGAAGATGAAGAAGAGGATCAGATCCAGGGAAAGGAAGACGCCGAGCATGCCGGCCTGTTGGATCAGCAGCAGAAAGAAGAAGCTGCGCACGTTTTCGGTCACATTGCGCCAGGAGAAGAGCACCACAATCGGCCCCAGCAGGGTGGTGAGCAAGACCAGCCACAAACTGATGCCATCCACGCCCAGGTGATAGCGGAAGTCCAGACCCGCAGCCCAGGCCAGCACCTCCTGATAGTGCATGCTGCCGTCAGGCGTCCATCTGGGCAGCAACAACAACGAGGCCGCGAAGTCGAGTAGGGTCACGACCAGGGCGGTCACTCGGATGCTGCGGGCATCGGCGAACAAAAATAGCGCCAGCGCGCCCAGCACAGGCAGCCACAGGATCAGGGAGAGGAGAGGAAAGGTGGTGAGGTCCATGGTGGAGGATGAAGGCAGGATCGGGAGAGGGCGGGGTTAACCGAAGAGGAGGAAGAAGCCCAGCAGCCCCACCGCGCCGAGCAGGAGGGAGAGGGCGTAGAGGCCGACCACGCCGCTTTGCAGGCGGGCCACGGCCACGCCCGCACCGGCCGTGACGCGGCCCAGGCCATTCACCGCACCCTCGATCACGGTCTGATCGCCGAAGGTGTAGAAGAAGCGGGCCAGCCGCCGCAGGGGCGTGACGATGGCGGCCATGTAGATCTCATCGATCCAATATTTGTGCTCCAACAGCGGCTGCACGGGGGAGAAGAGGCGTTGCAGGCGCAGGGCCCAGCCTGCCTGCCGCACATAACGGGCGTAGGCCAGGCCCAGCCCGGCCAGGGCAATCAGCGAGGAGGCGCCAAGCAGGCCCAGCTCCCACCACGCCGGCAGGTGCGGCGTCTGCACATTCGCGAACACGGGATGCAGCCACGCCTCCAGCAGGTGACTGTGCTCGACCCCGAACAGCCCGCCCACCGCGGCGGGGATGCCGATCAGCCCGGCAAAGAGAGCGCCGGCTGCCAGCACCCACAGCGGTCTGGTCATGCCCGCGGGCTGTTCCGCGGCGTGATCGTGCAGATGGTGGTCGCGCGGGGCGCCGTGGAAGGCCCGGAAAACCGCCCGAAAGCTGTAGAAAGCGGTCAAAAAAGCGGTGAACAGGCCGATGATGTACAAAGGCATGTTCTTTTGATAGGTGATGTACAGGATCTCGTCCTTCGACCAGAATCCGGCCAGCAGCGGAAGCCCCGCCAGCGCGGCCGCGCCGATCAGGAACTGGGCGTAGGTGCGGGGTAGTTTGGCGCGCAGCCCGCCCATGCGGTCGATGTTCAACTCGCCGTGCAGGGCGTGCATGACCGAGCCGGCAGCCAGGAAGAGCAGGGCTTTGTAAAAGGCGTGCGTGGTCAGGTGGAAGATGCCGGCCGCGTACGCGCCCACGCCCACGCCCAGGAACATGTAGCCCAGTTGGGAGATGGTGGAATAGGCCAGGATGCGTTTCAGATCAGTCTGCACCAGGGCGATGGACGCGGCCAGCAGCGCGGTCAGTCCGCCGATCCAGGCCACGGCGGTCATGCTGGCCGGGGTCATCTCGTACAGGGGGTGGGTGCGGGCGATCATGTAGACGCCGGCCGTGACCATGGTGGCGGCATGGATCAGGGCGCTGACCGGCGAGGGGCCTTCCATGGCGTCGGGCAACCACACGAAGAGGGGGATCTGGGCCGATTTGCCGGTGGCGGCCAGCAGTAACAGCAGGGTGATGCCCACCAGCGCCGGCGAGTTCTGGGCCGAGAGGGTTTCGAGCTGGGCGAAGAGGTCATGGAAGCCCAGGCTGCCCGCGCTCTTGCCGAAGAGGAAGAAGAGCCACATGATCGCCAGCGCCAGCCCAAAATCGCCGATGCGGTTGACGATGAAGGCTTTTTTGCCCGCCTCTGCCGCGGACGGCTTGTGAAACCAGAAGCCGATCAGCAGGTACGAGGCCAGACCCACGCCTTCCCAACCCACATACAGTTGCAGGAAGTTGTTCGCCAACACCAGCGTCAGCATCATCAGGATGAAGAAATTGAGGTAGACGAAGAAGCGGGCATAGCGGCGGGCGTCGAGCGGGTGGTGTTCGTCATCCAGTTTCATGTAGGTTGCGGCGTAGAGGTGGATGATGAAGCCCACGCCGGTGACGACCAGGGCCATGACCACCGACAAGGGATCGATGAGCAGGGCCAGATCCACCTGCAAGTCGCCAACGCCAATCCATTGCCACAGGGTGAGTTCATAGCGGCCGTGGGCTGCGGCAGGCAGGCTGCGCACGCCCGCGGCCATGATCAGGGCCATGATCAGGGCCGCCAACACCGCCAGATTGGCCACCACGGCCACGCCGCGGCGGCCCAGGCGGCGGCCCCAAAAGGCATTGATCACAGCGCCCGCAGCCGGAAAAAGGAGGATGAGCCAGGAATAGTTCAGCATTGGGGAGTTGGTTTGTTGGTTTGTTTGTTGGTTTGTTGGGTGGTTTGTTGGTTTGTTGGGTGGTTTGTTGGGTGGTTTGTTGGTTTGTTTGTTTGTTGGGTGGTTTGTTGGTTTGTTGGTTTGTTGGTTTGTTGGTTTGTTGGTTTGTTGGTTGGGTGGGTAGTTTGCTTGTTAGTTTGTTTTTTGGGTTAATATGTTAATAAATTAGCAATTTTATAGATATAAAAGTCAAAAAAACCAACAAATTAATCCAACCAACCAACAAACAAACCGCCCAACCAACTAACAAACCAACTAACAAACTAACAAACCAACCAACCAACCAACTAACCAACCAACCAACCAACCAACTAACAAACCAACCAACCAACCAACCAACCAACCAACCTACCACTTCAAAAGATTGATTTCTTCAACGTTTATGGTGTCTTTGTGGCGGACGATGGCCATGACGATGGCCAGGCCGATCGCCACTTCTGCCGCGGCCACGGCCATGACGATGAAGACGAAGACCTGGCCGCTAAGATTGCCCCACTGGTTGGCCAGCGCCACCAGGGTGAGGTTGACCGCGTTCAGCATCATCTCCACGCACATGAAGATGATCAGGGCGTTGCGCCGCACCAGCACGCCCAACGCGCCCATGCTGAAGATGATGGCAGCCAAAATGAGGTAATAGTGTGTGGGAACCATGGGATCAGTCCTTGGGGGGGGCCTGATAGCGCCGGGCCAGGACAATGCCGCCCAGCATGGCCGTCAGCAGCAGGATCGAGGCCAGTTCAAAAGGTACGATGTGATCGACATAGAGCGCCAGCCCCAGGGCCTGGACGCTGCCGCCATCGGGCGCGCCTACAGCCGCCAGGCCATTGGGCAGGGGCCGGGCGAGGCCGAAAAGCAAGGCCAGCAGGAAGAGGGCGGCGAGAATGACGCCGGCCGCGCGCACATAGGCCCGCCGACCGCGGCCCAGCGCCGGCAGGTTGCCGCCGATCAGCATGACCACGAACAGGAAAAGCACGACTATGGCCCCGGCATAGACGATGATCTGCACCACGCCCAGGAATTGGGCCGAGAGCATGACGTACATCACCGCAAAAGCTACAAAATTGAGCAGCAGTGAGAGGGCGCTGTACACCGGGTTGCGGCTGAGCAGGACGCCAGCCGCGCCAACCAGGGCAATGAGGGCGAGGGCAGCGAAGAGGAGGGGCATGGTTTTTTGGTTAGTTTGTTTGTTGGTTAGTTGGTTAGTTGGTTGGTTGGTTGGTTGGTTGGTTGATTGTTGATTGTTGATTGTTGATTATTGATTGTTGATTATTGATTATTGATTATTGATTATTGATTATTGATTGTTGATTATTGATTGTTGATTGTTGATTATTGATTATTGATTATTGATTATTGATTATTGATTGTTGATTGTTGATTGTTGATTGTTGATTGTTGATTGTTGATTGTTAGTTGGGTTGATTTTCGATTTTTTTGTCTATAAAATTGCCAATTTATTGACCACATTAACCAGAAAAAACCAACCAACTAACCAACCAACTAACCAACCAACTAACCAACCAACTAACCAACCAACTAACCAACCAACTAACCGACCAACTAACCAACCAACTAACCAACCAACTAACCAACCAACTAACCAACCAACTAACCAACTAATCTACCAATCCCCCCGAATAACCGTATTTGGGTCAGGAGGGTTGAGGAGTTGTTCTTTGGTCAGCAGCATATCGCGGCGGTTGTATACGGCCAGATCGATGGTGTGGCCGAGTACGACCGCCTCGGTGGGGCAGGCCGCCTCGCAATCGCCGCAGAAAATGCAGCGCATGAGGTTGACTTCGTAGACCGAGGCGTACCGCTCGCCCGGCGAGGTGGGGTGCGCCGGGTCATTCTCCGCCGCCTCGACATGGATGGCGCCGGTGGGACAGGCCGCCTCGCACAGGCAGCAGCCGATGCAGCGCTCCAGCCCATTTTCGTAGCGCCGCAACTCGTGGCGCCCGCGAAAACGGGGATAGATGGTCATCGGCTCATCAGGATACTCGACAGTGACCGGCGGTTCGCTCACCAGGGTCTTGAGCGTGAACCCCATGGCCTTGGCGATCTCGGCGGCGCCATCGAGGACATCTTTGAATCCAGACATGGTTGGGTATTGGGTATTGGGTATTGGGTCAATTAATCATTAATTATTAATCATTAATCATTAATTAACCAACAAAGACGACGATTAGGGCAGTTAAAACGAGATAACCGATGGAAAGGGGGGTGAGGACTTTCCAGCAGAATTGCAGCAACTGGTCATAGCGGATGCGGGGAACGCTGGCCCGCACCCAAATATACACGAAAAGCAGGGCCACGACTTTGAGGAAGAACCAGCCGAAGCCGACGATGGGGCCGTACCACGTCCCCGGATCGGCAAAGGGGCCGCGCCAGCCGCCGAAAAAGAGGGTGGCCATGATGGCGCTGCCGGTGATCATGCTGATGTACTCGGCCATGAAGAAGAGGGCGAATTTGATGCCCCCATATTCGACCTGAAAACCGGCGATCAGCTCGTTCTCCGTCTCTGGTAGATCGAAAGGACTGCGGTTGCTCTCGGCCAGCATGGTGATGAAGAACATGGGGAAAGCCAGCCACAACCACAGCCACAGCCACCAGGGCCGGGGCTGATTCAGGATCTCGATCAGGCTGAGGGTGCCGGCCTCCCGCCCGATGTTGGTGGTGAGGATGATGGCGGCGAGGAGCAGGCCGAAAGGCAGCTCATAACTGATCATCTGCGCGGCGGTGCGCAGCGACCCCAGCAAGGCGTAGTTGTTGTTGCTGCTCCACCCGCCCAGGATGATGCCATAAGTGGCCACGCTGGCAATGGCGGCGAGGTAGAGCAGGCCCACGTTGATATCGGCCACGTGGAATTGCAGCGTGAAGCCGCCCAGGCGCAGGTCGGGGGCGATGGGGATGACGGCGAAGATCACCAGGGCCGGGATCAAGGAGAGGGCGGGGGCCACGATGTAGATCAGCTTGTCCACATGTCCGGGCACGATCTCTTCTTTGAAAATGGCCTTGACCGCGTCCGCGATCGGTTGCAGCAGACCAAAAGGCCCGGCGCGGTTCGGCCCCCGGCGCACATGGAAGCGGGCCAGCAGCTTGCGCTCATAATAAGTCAGATACGCAAAGCCGGTCAGCAACAAAATAATCAGCGCCAGGCTTTTGAGGATGGAAAGAAGAACAATGGACATGGTGCGTGATGCGTGATGCGTGGTGCGTGGTGCGTGGTGCGTGGTGCGTGGTGCGTGGTGCGTGGGGCGTGGGGCGTGGGGCGTGGTGCGTGGGGCGTGGTGCGTGGTGCGTGGTGCGTGGGGCGTGGTGCGTGGTGCGTGATGCGTGTTCCGTTCTACCAATCTACCAACCTACCAACCAACCAACTAATCTACCAATCTACCAACTAACCAACCAACCAACCAACCAACTAACCAACTAACCAACCAACCAACCAACCAACCAACTAACCAACTAACCAACCAACCAACCAACCAACCACCTAACCAACCCCAACCGCGCTGCGGGGGGCGTATTCGTCGAAAAGGGCGCCGGCGGGGGCGCCGGCCAGAGAATAGGGCAGGAACACCGTACCCGGCTTGATTGCATCATCCACGTGCACAGTCGTGCGCACACTGCCACTGCGCGAACGTAGCGTGATGGCATCGCCGCTGTGCAGGCCCAGGGCCGCGGCGTCAGTGGGATGCAGCCGCGCCGCCTTGATCCCCTGCTGCGCCAGCGCCGGCGACGCAGCCAGCACCACGCCATCATCCCACAACTGATTGCCTACAACCAATCGCAAGGGATAGGCCGGGTCGGCGGGCAAGGCTGCCGGCTTGTAGGGCTGCACACTGCGCTGCAGGGACAGGGCCTGCCATGGCCACTGACGTCCGCCCGCGCCCAGATTCTCCCAGGTCATGCCCGCGTACAGGGGCGCGGCCTGCGTGATCTCGGCAAACAGGGCCGCGACTGAAGTCGTCGACCACGCCGCGGCCCGCTCCGGCGCGTAGGCGCGGGCTAGATGCGTCAGGATCAGCCAATCGGGCGCGGCGTTGCCCACCGGCTTCACCGCCTGCGGGGCACGCTGCACCCGGCGCTCGCTGTTGGTGAAGGTGCCGTCCCCCTCCACATACGAGGCCGCGGGCAGCACCACATCGGCTAATTGCGCGGTCTCGGTCAGGAAAAGCTCTTGCACCACCAGGAAATCCAACGCCTTCAGCGCGGCTGCATCCGCGGGCTTTTCTCCCGCCGGGTTGGCGCCGAGCAGATAGAGGGCCTTGATCCGCCCGCGGGCCGAAGCCAGCATGCCGCCGTACGTCAGCCCCGGCTGCGAAGGCAGCTCGGTCTGCCACAGCGCCTCCAGATCGCCGCGGGCCTTGGCATCGGCCAGGGGCCGGCGGCCGGGCAGAAAATCGGGCAACATGCCCATATCCCCCGCGCCCTGGCTGTTCGCCTGCGCGTGCAGGAAGCCCAGGCGATCGCCATGTCCTGCGGCCGTCACCCAGTTGGTGAGGCTGGCGACGATGGCGCGGGCGCCGAAGCCCCAGGCATAATCGCTGCCGTAGAGGATGAAGGGCCGCTGCGCCGCGGCTAGGGCATTGGCTGCCGCGGTGATCTGCGCGTCCTCGGCAGCGCCGGCCAGCCAGGCGGGAATGGGTTCCCCCCGCCCGGCCAGGGTGGCGCGGGTGAGCGCATCGAACAGCGCCGGCTCCTCGCCGGGCGCGGGTTGGAAGCAGTGGCCGGGATAGCGGGCCAGTTCGATGCGGCGGGGGTGGACGATCACCACCGCCGCGGCCTGACGAATCGCCGCGCGCTTGAGCAGCGTCGCCAACACCGGCATCTCCTCGCTGGGGTCGCAGCCCATCAGCAAGATCAGGTCGGCGTGACGCGCCGCCTCCAGGCTGGGCAGGCCACGCGGGTCGGCCAACAGGGCCGCGCCCTCGCGATGATCCAGATTGTTGGAGCCGATCACCCCGCGCATGAACTTGCCGAGCAGGTAATTGGCCTCGTTGCTGGCCTTGGCCGAGCCAATGGCGCCGATGGCGGCGGGGCCGTGGCGTTCTGCCACCCCTTTCAGGCCGCTCACCACCCGTTGCAGCGCCTCGGCCCAGCTCACCGGCTGCAACTGGCCAGCGATGCGGGCCAGGGGCTGCTGCAGGCGGGCGGGGCTGACGCTGATATCGTCGGCAAAGCGGCCTTTGTCGCAGATCCATTCATCATTGACCGCCACATTCTCACGGGCCACATGCCGGCGGACGATGTCATCGCGCGAGTCGATGCGCAGGTTGCAGCCCTGGCCACAATGCGTGCAGATCGAGGGCGTCTTGCGCAGCTCCCAGGGCCGATAGCTGAAGCGGGCGGGGCGGTTGGTGAGCGCGCCCACAGGACAGAGATCGATGATCGAGCCGGAGGTGTAGGCGTCCAGCTCGCCATCGGGGAACTTGTCGATCACCGTCTCGCCCCCGCGGTGGAACAGGCCCAATTGCGGCTTATCTTCCCATTCTCCCAGATAACGGATACAACGCCAGCAAAGGATGCAGCGCTCCTGATCGAGCAAAATCAGATCGCTGAGAGGATAATTCTTGGCTTTGTGATGTTTTTCTTCCCAAAAATGAGATTTCCCCGGCCCGTGCGCCAGCGTGTGGTCTTGCAGCGGGCACTCGCCCCCCTTGTCGCAGATGGGACAATCGAGGGGATGGTTGATCAGGATCATCTCCAGCGTGCCCTGGCGGGCGTCGACGGCCTTTTCCGAGCCGTAATGGATGACCATGCCCTCGCTGACCGGCGTGGTGCAGGCGGTGATCAGCGCCCTGCCGCGCGGGGTTTCCTGTTCCACCAGGCACATGCGGCAGGCGCCGATGGGGTCCAGCTTGGGATGGCCGCAGAAGACGGGAATCTCGATGCCGGCGCGGCGCGCGGCCTTGGTCAGCATCTCCCCGCGCTGCGCCGGGATTTCCTTGCCGTCGATGGTGATGGTGATGAGATCGGACATGGGGGGTAGTGGGGGGCAGGAAGTAATGCGTAAAACGTAAAACGTAAAACGTAAAACGTGGTGCGTGATGCGTGATGCGTGGTACGTGATATTTATTACGTTTTACGTTTTACGCATTACGTTTTACGCATTACGTAATAATCGATAGCTAGCAGCTAATCAAGAACGTTTTTAAGCGGTTTGCCGGTGTAGGCGCGGTAGATGGGGCGGGCGGGGATCTCCGGCTTTTCCCCGTCGGGGTTGCTGAGGGCGATGTGGGCCTCGAATTCGGGCCGGAATTGGCGCAGCAGGCTCTGCAAGCCCCACACCGAGGCGGGCCCAAAGGGGCAGAAGGATTGCTGATCGATATATTTGGCAAAGCGCGCCAGATTGTCCAGGTCGCCGACCACGCCTTCGCCCTTGCGGATGCGTTGCAACGACTTCTCCAGCCAACCCTGGCCCTCGCGGCAGGGCGTGCACTTGCCGCACGATTCCTCGCGATAGAACCCGACCGTGCGCAGGGCCACATCCAGCACGCTCTCCCCCTCGCAGATGACGATGACGCCGCCGGAGCCAAGCATCGAGCCTGCCGCCTGGATCGACTCGAAATCGATGCCGGTGTCCAGCTTATCGGGCAGGAGGTGGGGCATGGACAGGCCGCCGGGGATGATGCTCTTGATCGGGCGACCGTCGAGTGTGCCCCCCGCCAGATCGTAGATCAGTTGGCGCAGGGTGAGGCCGTAGGGGATCTCGTACACGCCCGGTTTCTGCACCTGCCCGCTCAGGCAGATGAGTTGGAAGCCGGGGCTGCGATCCGTGCCCCATTGCCGGTACCAATCGGCCCCATGCTCCAGCACGTGGCGCACGTGGGAGATGGTCTCGACATTGTTGACGATGGTGGGCCGGCCATACAGCCCGGCCACGGCGGGGAAGGGCGGCTTCAGACGGGGATGGCCGCGGCCCCCCTCCAACGAACTGAGCAGCGCGGTTTCCTCGCCGCAGATGTAGGCCCCGGCCCCGGAATGGACAATGACTTCCAGATCGAAATCGCTGCCGAAGATGCCCTGTCCCAGATAGCCCGCGGCTTTGGCCTCGGCAATGGCCGCTTGCAGCCGCTGCTGCGCGAACAGATATTCCCCCCGCACGTAGATGAAGGCGTGGTGGGCCTGGATCGCCCAGGCCGCGCAGAGGATGCCCTCCAGCAGTTGGTGTGGATCATACTCCACGATCAGGCGATCTTTGAAGGTGCCCGGCTCCGATTCATCGCAGTTGACCACGAGATAGCGGGGGAAGACATCTTTGGGCAGGAATCCCCATTTCACGCCGGCAGGGAAGCCCGCGCCCCCGCGCCCCCGCACCCCGGCCTGTTTGACGGTGTCGATCACAGCCTGCGGCGGCATGCTCAGGGCTTTGGCCGCGGCGGCATAGCCGCCCTCCGCCTGGTAGCTGGCCAGGGTGTGGCTGGCAGGCCGGTCGATGCGGGCGAGGAGGAAATTGGTCTCGGGATGATGGTCGTGATGGTAGGGGCCGGCGGGGTCGCGCTCCATGGGGGGAGCGGGCAGATCTGCAGCGGCGAACGCGCGTAACTCTTCCAGCAGCGCGTCGAGCCGTTCCGGGGTCAGATTTTCATAATAGCGGCCCCAATCGCTCTGGCGTTTGCGGGCAAAGAGCATGGGCGCGGTGGCGCAGGCGCCCAAACATTCCATGTGATCGATGCTGAACTGACCGTCGGCAGTGGTCTCGCCCAGCTTGATCCCCAGCTTTTCCTGCACATGCGCCACCAGATCGCCGGCGCCGCGCAACATGCAGGGCACATTGGTGCAGATCTCCAGGTGGAACTGCCCTTTCGGCGCCTTGTAAAACATGTTGTAGAACCCGGCTATGGCATACACCTCCATCGGTTCCACGCCAAACAATCCGGCGATCTCATCCAGCGCCGCATTTGGCAGCCAGCCGATCTGGCGTTGGGCCGCGTACAGCGCCGGCAAGATCGCCGACCGCGGTTGCGGATACTGCCCCATCAGGGCCTGGATTTCACTGCGAACAGAATCGGAGAGCATGGTTGGTTAGTTGGTTAGTTGGTTAGTTAGTTGGTTAGTTGGTTAGTTGGTTGGTTGGTTGGTTGGTTAGTTGGTTAGTTGGTTAGTTGGTTAGTTGGTTAGTGGGTGAGAAGATCCTGCATCTATCAATATCCAATACCCAATATCCAACCAACCAACCAACCAACCAACCAACCAACTAACTTACCGATCCACATCTCCCAAAACGATGTCGATGGTGCCGATAACGGTGACGAGGTCGGAGAAGAGGTGGCCTTTGGCCATGAGCTCGGTTACCTGCAGATTGACAAAGCTGGGGGTGCGTACGCGGCAGCGGTAGGGATGGGCGCTGCCATCGGAAACGAGGAAGACGCCCATTTCCCCTTTCGAGGCCTCGATGCCGTGGTAGGCCTGGCCAGGCGGGGGACGGAAGCCCTCGGTGAAGAGTTTGAAATGGTGGATCAGCGCCTCCATGCTCTGGTCGAGCAGGCCACGCGCGGGCGGCGCGATCTTGGGATCATCGATCCAGAAATGGCCGGCGGGCAGCGCGTCCACCGCCTGCTGGATGATGCGCAACGACTGCCGCATCTCGGCCATGCGCACCAGGTAGCGGGCGTAGCTATCGCCCTCGCTTTGCACGGGGATGCTGAAATCGTACTGTTCGTAGCCGCAGTAGGGTTGGGCCTTGCGCAAGTCGTAGGGCACGCCGGCGCCGCGCAACAGCGGCCCGGTCACGCCCCAGGCGATGGCCTGCGCGGCAGTGATCTTGCCGATGCCCATCAGCCGGCCCCGCCACAGGGGGCTGCCGCTGAGCATGCGCTCGTATTCATCGAAACGCCCAGGCAGCCGGGCCAGCAGATCGCGCAAACGGGGGATGAAGGCGGGGGGCAGATCGTGCGAGACGCCGCCCACGCGCAGGTAGGAGGTCGTCAGGCGGGCGCCGCAGACCATCTCGAACAGATCCAGGATCTCCTCGCGCTCGCGGAAAGCGTACATCAGCAAGGCCAGGCCGGTGCCGCCCACATCCAACGTGTGCGTGGCCAGCCAGACCAGATGGCTGGCGATGCGCTGCAGCTCGCAGACGATGACGCGGATGGCCTGCGCCCGCGGCGGCGCTTCGATGCCCAGCAATTTTTCCACCGCCAGGCAATAGGCCAGGTTGTTCTGCATGGCCGAGACATAATCCATGCGATCGGTGTAATAGACGAAATCTTTGTAACGGATGTTTTCGCCCTGTTTCTCGAAACCGCTGTGCAAATAGCCGATATCAGGCTGGATGCCGATGATCCGCTCCCCGTCCAACTCCACGATCAGGCGGAGGACGCCGTGGGTGGCGGGGTGTTGCGGCCCCATGTTCACGATCATGTGCCGGGCGTCCATGCGGCCAGGAACCGGCTCTGGGCGCTGATCGGTCTGCATGATCTGCTTGCCCAGGTGCTGGAATTCTTCTTCTGCCCAGGTGTTGGTGTAGGGCACGCGTTCGCCGCCCAGGGGCTGATCTTTGCGCAGGGGATGGGTGGGCCAGTCATCGGGCATGAGGATGCGGCGCAGATCGGGGTGGCCTTCGTAGCGCACGCCGAAGAGATCGAAGGCTTCGCGTTCGTGCCAGTCGGCGGTGGGCCACAGTCCGGTGACGCTGGGCGCGACCGGGGCGTCGCCGCCGGGCAGGGGCACAGTCAGTTGCAGCAAATCGCCCCCTCTCGCCACCGATCGCAACTGGTAGATGCCGGCAAACCGGGCCTCGTCCTGGGCCTGGGGCAGGCGCAGCCGGTCGACGACGGTGAGATCGCTGAGCAGATCATAGCCCAGTTCCGGCGTATCGCGCAGGAACCGGCCTACGGCCAGCAAGTCTGCGGCCTGCAGAGTGAGGATCGGCGTCTGCCGGTACACCGCGCTCGCGCGCACGGCATCAGGAAAAGCAGAACGAACAGCAGCGATTGGATCGGTCATGGAAAGAAAGAAAAAGAGTGCGAAAAGCGCCCGTCATCCAGCCAAACTGCACACTAACCACCGAACACTGAACACTGAACACTGAATACTGAACACTGAATACTGAATACTAACCACCGAATACTGAACACTGAACACTGAACACTGACCTACTCCGGCAACCGCGGCAACGCCGGCGCGGGGGGCAGTTGTAGGATCGGAGGCGTGACCAGATGGTCGGTGAGATGCTCGCGGCCGATCTTGGCCTGCAATTGCGTAAGGGCATAGAGCAGCGCTTCGGGTCGGGGGGGGCAGCCGGGCACATACACATCCACGGGGATGATCTTGTCCACCCCCTGCACGATGGCGTAATTATTGAAGGGCCCGCCGGCGCTGGCGCAGATGCCCATGGCAATCACCCATTTCGGCTCGGCCATCTGGTCATAGAGCCGTTTGATCACCGGCGCCATTTTATTGCTGACGCGGCCGGCCACGATCATGAGGTCCGCCTGCCGGGGGGAGCCGCGGAACAATTCGCTGCCGAAGCGGGCGATGTCGTGCCGGGCCGAGCCGGTGGTGATCATCTCGATGGCGCAGCAGGCCAGGCCGAAGAGGAGGGGCCAGACCGAATTCTTGCGGCTCCAGTTCACCATGCTTTCCAGGGTGGTGGTGACAACGCCGGAGTTGGAAAGGTGGGTTTCAAGACCCATAACGTTCTCCAAAGAGGGGGATGGCAGCGCGGTGTGTGAGGTGAGATGGCGGCGTCAGGCAGACAGGGCCGTTTTTCTTGCTTATTCCCATTCGAAAGCGCCTTTTTTCCACACGTACAGGTAGCCGATTAGCAGAATACCCAAAAAGACGCCCATTTCGATCAAGCCGAAGATTTTGAGTTGGTTCAACGATACCGCCCAAGGGAAGAGAAAAATCACCTCGATATCGAAAATGATGAAGAGCACCGCCACCATGTAATACTGCACCGGGAAGCGGCGGCGGGCGTCGGCGAAGGGGATCATGCCCGATTCGATCGCTTCCTGCTTCATGCGGTTGGGGTTTTTAGGCCCCAGCACCGAGGGTAGGAGGATGGCGATGCCGGCAAAGGGGGCGGCGATGAGGATGAGGATGAGGATCGGCAGGTAATCGGCGCTGGTCATGGTGTGGATGCTCGTGGGATGTGCATGGCGGCGCAAGGTAGTGCATTCTATCACGAGCAAAAATAGAGTGTCAATACCTTCGAAGAGGGCAACCGCCCCACCCCACCGTCCGCGCCCACCCACCCCTTTGTTCCCGGCCGCAGGCGCCTGCAGAACGATCAGTTAACCATTAATGATCAATGATTAATCATTAATGGTTATCGACAATCATTGACCATTGACCATTGACCATTGACCATTGACCATTCACCATTCACCATTCACCATTCACCATTCACCATTCACCATTGACCATTGACCATTGACCATTGACCATTGACCATTGACCATTGACCATTGACCATTGACCATTGACCATTGACCATTGACCATTGACCATTCA